>Ga0302325_10003265_pt1 | contig 38403 bp, 31 predicted proteins | sample Palsa_T0_2_FD_201948 | JGI IMG/M metagenome (GOLD analysis project Ga0302325, IMG submission 201948) | Peat permafrost microbial communities from Stordalen Mire near Abisko, Sweden - Palsa_T0_2 | ecosystem: Environmental > Terrestrial > Soil > Palsa > Peat permafrost | place: Sweden: Abisko...
GTCGCGGCCCCGCGAAACCGCTCGCCCGACCACCATCACGCCCGACAACGTCACCCTCACCACCCACGGACCGCCGCACACGGGCCACTCCGTCACTCCCGCGCGCTTACTGCACGATCCGGGCTAATGTCCGAAGTGAGTCGAGTCCCTAGGGCCCGGACGAGGTCTCGCGAACGGTCAGCACACCGTCGCTGACGTGCCGTCGGATTGACTGCATCCGCGCCGCGACGCGCGGGCTGAGGTACTCCTGGCCGCGCGCGGCGTCGCGAACCGCCTCGGGCAGCTCGGTGTCCGCGAAGTCCTTGAGCACAAAGCCGATCGCCCCTACATCGAGTGCCTGCTGCGCGAACCACGGACTGTCCTCCATCGTCAGCACAACGATCTCGGTGCGCGGCAGATCAGCGCGGAGACACCTGACGACCTCGATGCTCGATTCGCTCGGCATCCCGAGGTCGAGCACCAGGACATCCGGCAGGTTACGGTGCACGCAGCTCACGACAGTGGACAGGTCGCCGGCTTCGGCGACGACGTCTACGCCGTCCTGGCTGTCGAGCAGCAGTCGCAAGCTCCGGCGCATGAGCGCGTGGTCCTCGGCCAGTACTACCCGAATCGCCCCCTTGCGCGACCAGTCGGCTGCCGCCGTGTCCGCCGGCGCGGCAAGATGCAGATGGCCTGTCATTGCTCCAAGCTACCCGCGGCGAGGCTGATCCATAACGGGGGAAAGGTGGCGACGCCGTGTGGGAAAGCCACAGATCACGCGAGCATCGTCTCGGCGCATCGAATCGCCTCTTCACAGTCGCAGCGCGAAAGGCGGTCTGCGGGCGGGGGCGGGCTGTACCCGGACGCGCGCGTCGAGGATCAGCGCCCCGTCCGGTCGGGCGACGACGGGGTTGAAGTCGAGCTCGGCGATCTCTGGGTGCGCGTCGACGAGCGCGCTCAGGCGCAGCAGCACGTCCGCGATCGCGCCGACGTCGCAGCGCTCCGCGCCCCGGTAACCGTCGAGCAACGGGAAGGTGCGCAGCGACCTGACCATCTCATCCGAGTCGAGGTCCGTCAGGGGCGTGATCCGGACCGCTACGTCCTTGAGCAGCTCGGCGCTCGTCCCGCCGGCGCCACACGCGATCACCGGCCCGAAGCTCTCGTCGTGGACGACGCCGAGCAGCAGCTCGACGCCGGGAGCGGCCATCGGCTGCACGCTCAGGCCCTCCAGCCGGTGGCCGGCTTTCGTCACGGCAGTTTCGATCTGCTGCGCGCCGCGGCGCACTGCGCTCTCCCCTTCCAGGCCGAGCGCCACCCCTCCGGCGTCGGTCTTATGGGTCAGGCCGTGCGCGATCGCCTTGAGCGCCACGGGACCGCTGAGAGCGGCCGCTGCGGACACTGCTTCGGTGGCGCCGGCGACGATCTGGGTCGCGATCAGCGGCAGCCGGTAACAGCGCAGCAGCGCGGCCACGTCGCGCGGGCCGAGCCACTGGTCGCCGGCGGCGAGCGCGGCGGCGATGATCGCCGCCGCCTCGTCCGGCAGGTTGTCGGTGGGCGAAGGTACAACGCCCGCGGGCCGTGCCCGCCAGCGCGCGTAGCGCGCGGCGTGGGCCAGCGCCCGGGCGGCGTCCTCGGGAAAGTCGAACGTCGGTACCCGGGTACGGTCCCCTTCCGGGCCTGCCGTCTCGCCGTCGCCGGCGCCCATGAACACCGAGGCCAATGTCATCTCACCCGTCGCTAGTGCCGCGCGGTTGATCTCGTGGGCGACGTCGCGCCCGTCGGTGACGAGCGGGGGCACGAAGATCGTGATGATCGCGTCGCACGCCTGCTTTGCCACCAGCACCTCGATCGCTCGGCGGTAATCGCCGGCTGATGCAGTTGCGATCATGTCGATCGGGTTGCCGAGCGACGCTTCCGGCGCGAGGAAGCCGGCCAGCTCGCTTCGGACATCGTCTGCGAGCTCGACGACGTCGAGTCCGTTCGCCTGGCAGGTGTCGGCGCAGAGAATCGCGGGGCCGCCGCCGTTCGTCACGATCGCGACACGGCTGCCGCGTGGCATCGGTTGTGCCGACAGCAGTGCGGCAACATCGAACAGTTCGTGCATCGTGTCGGCGCGGATCACGCCGGCCTGGTGGAAGAGAGCGTCGACCGTCACGTCCGATGCGGAGATCAGTGCGCCCGTGTGCGAGGAGGTGGCGCGCGCGCCGGCCGGGGAGCGGCCGCTCTTGACCGCGATGATCGGCTTCGACGCGCTCACGCGCCGGGCGATCCGCGCGAACCGGCGCGGGTTGCCGAACGATTCGAGGTACAGCAGGATGACATCGGTCGCCGGATCGTGCTCCCAGTACTCGAGCAGGTCGTTGCCTGAGACGTCGGCCTTGTCACCAACCGAGACGAACGAGGAGATCCCCAGCCCGAGACGCCCGGCGGCCTCGATCATCGCGATCCCGAGGCCACCGCTCTGGGAGAAGAAGCCGACGTTGCCGCGCGGCGGGGCGTGCGACGCGAAGGTGGCGTCGAGGCGCACATCCTCCGCGGTGTTGAGGACACCGAAGCAGTTCGGGCCGATCAGCCGCATGCCGGCGTCGCGACAGATCGCGAGCAGCTCCCGCTGGCGCCGGGAGCCTTCGTCCCCGGCTTCGGCGAACCCCGCCGAGATAACCAGCAGCGCGCGAACGCCGGCCGCGCCACACTCGCGGGCGACCCGGTTGACCGCAGCGCCGGGAACCACGATCACGGCGAGCTCGACCGGCTCGGGAACATCGGAGATCGCCGCGAACGCCGGACGGCCCTGGATCGTGCCCGCGTGGCTATTGACGGCGTACACCGAGCCCGTGAAGCCGCCGCTGGTCAGGTTGTGGAGAATCTCCGCCCCGACCGTCCTGCTCCGATGCGACGCGCCGATCACGGCGACCGAGCGGGGGCTGAGGAAGCTTCGTACAGCCGCGACCGCCGCCAAGCGCTCGCGCTCCTCGAAGCGCTGTTGCGCGTCCTCGGAGAGCGAGGTCGGGAACTCGATCTCGATCGCGCCGTCCTTGGTGCGCACGGCGACGGGAAAGCCGCTGTCGCGGAACACCTGGATCATCCGGTGGTTGGCCGCCATGACCTCGGCTGTGAAGACCGAGATGCCGTGGCGCTCGGCTGCGGCGGCCAGATGCGCGAGCATGATCGTCGCGATCCCGCGCCCCTGCCACGCGTCGGCGACGACGAACGCCACCTCGGCACGGCAGGCGTCGATCCGGACATAGACGCCGTGGGCGACGATCGTGCGATCGGGTCCGGACATCGCAACGAGTGCGTGCCGATCGGCGTAGTCGACCTCGAGCGACCATTCCGTGGCCCAGTCGAGGTTCGCCAGTCCGAAGAAGCGAAAGCAGATCGAGTCGCTCGAGAGCCCGTCGAAGAACGCCCGCATCGCCTCGCGATCGGTGCTCTGGACGGGACGGATGTGGATGCTCGAGCCGTCGCGTAGCGCGACATCGACGGCCTCGCCCGTGGGGTACGGCGCCGGCGGGGCTGTTGATGACGCCCTCACCCCGTGACCTTCCGGCAAATTGACATGCGCCAACCGTACGGCGTCGCCGGATCCAAGTCATCCGTACCCGCCCGCGAGACAACGCGTTGAAACTGCGTAGCCGTGATCGCTTCGCCCGCTTGCACTTAGCGCCTCGCCTTGCTAATCTGCAAGCACCTGATAGCACCCCTCCTCAGCAAGGAAGTAACGCCATGACTACGCAGACCAAGCCCACCCGCAGCATGATGGACCCCACTTTCGATCGCTTCCAGGAGCTCAACGAGCGTCTGCTCGAGACGAGTCGCAAAGCCGGCAACGCCTACCTCGACACGACCGAGAGGACGCTCAACGGCCTCGCCGACCTCGAGGTCAAGCTCGCCGGTGCAACCAACATCGAGCTGATCTCGACCGTCGCGAACGCACAGGCCGACATCACGCGCGACTTTGCGCGCGTCTATGTCTCGACCGCACGCGAGCTGCTGACGAAGTAGGCCTGACCGGGACGGTCGGCGCGTCCGAGGCACGGGCGCACCGACCGGCCGGACGGATCTACGCGGCGAAACCAGGAGCACGTAGACATGGAACGCGTCGCGCTCGTCACCGGCGCTGCGAGTGGGATCGGTCGCGCAACCGCCGCACGTCTGCTTGCGGACGGGTTCGCCGTCGTCGCCGCTGACATCAACCCCGACCCAGACGGACCGGGCGAGCCGCTGGCCGCCGACCTCACGACGCGCGAGGGTAACGCCACGGCCGTCGGCGTCGCGCTCGAGCGCCACGGCCGGATTGACGCCGTGATCGCCAACGCAGGCTTTCAGCACGTCGCCCCGATCCAGGAGTTCGACGAGGATCGCTGGGACGCGCTGATCGCGCTGATGCTGACGAGCCCGTTCCTGCTCGCCAAGTACGCCTGGGAGGCGCTCGCCGCTTCCGGCCAGGGTCGCTTCGTCGTGATCGCCTCCGCTCACGCGCTCGTCGCCTCGCCATACAAGGCGGGCTACGTCGCCGCCAAGCACGGTGTACTCGGACTCGTGAAGACGCTCGCGCTCGAGGGCGCGGCAAGCGACATCGCGACCACCGCCGTCTGCCCCGGTTATGTCCGCACGCCGCTCGTCGAGGCGCAGATACAGACGCAAGCGCAGGCACACGGACTGCCAGCCGATCGAGTTCTCGAGGACGTGATCCTCGCGCCGCAGGCTGTCAAGCGTTTGCTCGAGCCAGAGCAGGTCGCCGACGTCGTCTCGATGCTGCTCGGGCCGGCCGGCCTCGCGTTCACCGGCACCGCAGTGACGATGGACCACGGCTGGACTGCTCGCTGACCGGGCCTCGTGCCACCAACAACCTGATAAGGACACGCATATGGCTTCCGCCACCCACCACACGGACCTCCAGCAGGCGCTCGCCCACGATGCGCTCGAGTCATGGCGTGTGAGTGCGGAGGCGCTGACCACGTGGTGGTCGGGCGCGATCCGCCGCGGCGCGACCCCGATCGACCTCGCGGTTGACCTAGCTCGCTGGAGCGAGCAGGTGATTGCCCGGAGCCGGCCCACGTGGAGCTCTCCCCACGAGGTCGTGCTCAGCACCCCGGTCGCGCGTCTGCGCGACTTCACGCCGCGTCGCTCCCGGAAGGTTGTACCGACGCTCGTGCTGCCTCCCCAGGCCGGTCACGACTCCTGCATCGTCGACTACAGCCCAGAGCAGAGTCAGATGCGCGCGATCCTCGACGCCGGGCTCATGCGCGCCTACTCGCTCGACTGGATCGGCGCGAGCACAAGCACGAAGGACGCATCGATCGACGACTACCTCGAAGCGGTCGGAGCCGCCGTCGATCAGATCGGCGAACCGGTCAATCTGATCGGCGACTGCCAGGGCGGCTGGCTCGCGATCATCTATGCGGCGCTGCACCCAGAGCGGGTCAACACGCTCACCCTGGCTGGCGCGCCGGTCGATTTCCACGCGGGCGAGCCCGTGATCCATAGCTGGGTTCAGGCGCTCACCCCCGGCGGCTCGATGGACTACTACCGCGCGCTCGTCGCGACTGGCGGCGGCATGCTGCCCGGCGAGTCGATGCTTGCGGGATTCGCCGTAATCCAGCCCGAGAACGAACTCGGCCGCCAACTCGGATTGCTCGCCAACATGCACGACCCGGAGCAGATCGAGCGCTACCGCGCGTTCGAGGACTGGTACAAGCACACGCAAGCGATTCCCGGGGCGTTCTACCTGTGGATCGTCGAGCACCTGTTCCTCCACAACCGGCTGATCAACGGCGAGCTGGAGGTCGGCGGCCAGCTCGTCGACCTGGCTCGGATCGCCATGCCCCTCAACCTGCTAGCCGGGGCCGGCGATCACATCACACCCGCGGCGCAGGTGTATGCAACCGCGGACGTGATCTCGACGCCGGCGCCCGATGTCGCGAAGTATCTTTCCACCGGCGGACACCTCGGCTTGTTCATGGGCCGCGAAGCCCTAAGCGAGCACTGGCCGCCACTCCTCGCCCAGGTACTCGAGCGCTCACACGCCTGACGTCGACCGCCGGGCGCGCTCGTCTACATATCCTGGCCGCCGTTGACGTTGAAGATCTGGCCTGTGATGAAGGAGGAGTGGTCGGAGACGAGGAAATGCACCATGCGGGCGACTTCGTCCGGGCGTCCGAGCCGGCCAACGGGGATCTGCGCCTTGATCCGGTCGAGCACCTTCTCTGGGATGTGCTCGAGCATCTCGGTGGCGATGAACCCCGGGGCGACGGTGTTGATCGTGACGCCGAGCCCGTCCTGATCGAGCTTTCCGGTCTTGGCAAGCTGATAGCAGGCCTCGCGCGCGAGCGACTTGGTGAGCCCGAACAGACCGGACTTCGACGCCGCGTAGTTGGCCTGGCCGATGTTCCCGATCTCGCCGATGATCGAGGAGATGTTCACGATCCGCCCCGACCCTCGATCGATCATGTGCGGCAGCACCGCCTGCGACATGAAGAACGCGCCCGAGAGGTTGACGGCCATCACCCTGTACCAGTCCTCGTCGGTCATCTTCAGGACTGTCTTGTCGATCGTAATACCTGCGTTGTTGACGAGGATGTCCAGCCGGCCGTGGGTCTCGATCACCTCGGTGATCGTGCGGCGGCAGTCCTCCGCCGACCCGACGTTGCCCTGGTGGACGCTCGCGCCCACGCCATGGTCGCGCAGCTCGGTGAGCAGCGCGCCGGCGTTCCCGGCGTCGCGGCTGTAACCGGCGGCGACGATCGCGCCCTGCTCGGCGAAGCTGCGCGAGATCGCGGCGCCGATGCCGCGCGTGCCGCCAGTCACGAACGCGACCTTGCCGTGCAGCCGGGGCCGGCGATGATCGGTCTCGAACGGCGTCGGCTCGGGTCGGGGTGTGGTGGTGATCGACATGACTGCTCTCTTCCCTCGTGGTCTTGAATGTTCAGCGGTCCGAACGCTCCGCGAGCCAGCCGGCGATGTCGGGCCAGAGCTGCTTGCGCGCCGCGGAGCCGGCGATCAGGCCGATGTGACCGCCTGCGCGGTCGAAGTGGGTGACGTCCTCACTGGTGACGAGGTCGAAGATCGGCATCGTCCCCTCGCGAGGGGCGATGTGGTCGGCGGCCGCGGTCACGACGAGCACGTTCTGGTCGATCCGCCGCAGGTCGACGCGACGGCCACGCAGCCGCACGCGTCCGGAGGCAAGCGCGCCGTCCCGGTACATCATCGCGATCCACTCCGCCCACGCGCGCCCGGCGAACGGCGGGTTGTCCGCCACCCACTTGGCCATCGGCTGATAGGTCGCGCGGCGTGAGGCGCCGTCCGCGATGCCCTCCCCAAGGCGGCGATAGGTGGTCCAGAAGTTGGTCACAGGCTTCAGCAGCTTGTTCGCGAAGTCGACGCCTGAACCGGGCAGGACGCGCCAAGCTTCGGCGACCCCCTCGGCGTCGAAGTCATCGCCCCCGACCCATGCGGCGTAGGTCGACCGGCGGCCATCGACGGGCATCGTCAGCAGCACCAGGTTCCGCACGCCGGCGCCCGTCGGCTCGTCGCGATCGAGCCCGCAGTACATCGCGCACAGGGTCGCGCCAATGCACCAGCCGAGCAGCGTCAGCTCCTCCGCCGCGCTGGCGCGCAGCGTCTCTCGCACCCCCCAGTCGAGCTCGTCGCAGACGTAATCCTCGAGGCCCGTGTCAGCATCCTCCTCGTCGGGCACGCCCCAGTCGAGCAGAAACACGTCGAATCCCTCGCCGAGGAGATACTCCACCAGCGACCCACCAGGGCGCAGATCGAAGATCTCGGGGCGGTTGATCAGCGCGAAGACGAGCAGCAGCGGCACCTCGTAGGTGCGGCGTGTGGATCGGTAGCGGTACAGCGTGGTGCCGCGGTGCGTCCATACGACGTCCCGCGGCGTAGCGCCGATCTCAGCGTCGTCGGTGGTCAGCAGCACGTTCGCGAGCTCGACGGCGTCAAACGGCGCCCGCGCGATGCGGGCGAGCACGCTCACGGCTCACGCATCCGCTCCGCCCCATTAGCCGGCGCGGCCTTGCGCCGGCCGCGGGTCGTCGGCAGCGCGAGCCTCCCGTGCTCGAGCGCCACCCGGCGCTCGGTCGCGAGCTCGTCGCGAAGCTCCTCTACCTCCTGGAGGACGCGTTCCAGCTTGTCCTCGGTGCGGTGAAGCTGCCGGGCGAGGCGGGTGATGTCGGCTCGCCCGGCGAGGCGGAGGTTCCGCAGCACCAGGTCGGCGACGTCGCTCGAGATCCGGGTGATCGCGGCGACGTTCTCGGCGCTGCGCGCGAGCAGCACCCCGAAGCTCGGTCGCGACGCCAGCTCCTCGAACGCCTTGGCGGTCCGTGACTCGGCGTCGTCATACAGGGCCTTCAACTGTTTCTCGGGCGTGTGGGCGCTGTCGCCGCTGGACATCGCCCTACTCCCCGGCCGCGTGCGCGGCGGTGATCTTCTGCTCGAGCGCCGCCATCACAGCGGGGTCGCGGAGCGTCGTGACGTCACCGAGCGCGCGCCCTTCGGCGATGTCTCGCAGCAGCCGCCGCATGATCTTGCCCGAGCGCGTCTTCGGAAGGTCGTCGGTCCATAGGATCCGTTTCGGTCGTGCGAGCTTGCCGATCTGCTCGGCGACGTGCCGGCGGATCTGGGCTTCGTACTCGGGGCTGCCTACGAGATCGCCCTGGAGGGTCACGAACGCGACGATCGCCTGGCCGGTGAGCTCGTCTGACTGCGCGACGACGGCCGCCTCGGCGACCTTCTCGTGCGCGACGATCGCCGATTCGACCTCGGCGGTCGAGAGCCGGTGCCCGGAGACGTTGATCACGTCATCGATCCGCCCGACGATCCACAGGTACCCGTCCTTGTCGCGGATCGCGGCATCCCCGACGAGATACGTCTCGGGTCCGAAGCGCGACCAGTACGTCTCGACGTAACGCTCGTCGTCGCCGTACAGAGTGCGCAGCATCGCCGGCCATGGGCGCGTCAGGACGAGCAGCCCTTGCCCCTGCTTGACGCTCTTCCCGGTCGACTCGTCGAGCACGTCGGCCGCGACTGCGGGCAGCGCGAACGTCGCCGACCCCGGCTTGGTCTCCGTCAGCCCCGGCAGCGGCGAGATCATGATCTGACCGGTCTCGGTTTGCCACCACGTGTCCACGATCGGGCAGTTCTCGCGGCCGATCACCACGTGGTACCAAAGCCACGCCTTCGGGTTGATCGGCTCGCCGACGGTGCCGAGCACGCGCAGCGACGACAGGTCGTGGGAATTCGGGTACTCGGGGCCCCATTTCATGCAGGCACGGATCGCCGTCGGCGCGGTGTAGAAGATGGTCACTCCATAGCGCTCGCACAGCTCCCACCAGATCCCCTTGTGCGGGTAGTCTGGCGCGCCTTCGTAGATCACGCTCGTGGTGCCGTTGGCGAGCGGCCCATAGACGATGTAGGAATGCCCGGTGATCCAGCCGACGTCGGCCGAGCAGAAGTACACGTCGCGGTCGGGGTCGAGGTCGAACACGTATCGGTGAGTGGCGGCCACACCCGTGAGGTAGCCACCGGTGGTATGCACGATCCCCTTGGGCTTCGCCGTCGAGCCCGACGAGTAGAGGATGAACAGCGGGTGCTCGGCCTCCATCGGCTCAGCCGGGCAGTCCGGGTCGGCGGCGCCGAGAATCTCGTCGTAGAACACGTCACGACCCGCCGTCATCGGCACGTCGTTCCCCGCGTGACGGACAACGACTATGTGCTCGAGCGTCGCGAGGTCGCCGATCGTCGCGTCGACCGTTTCCTTCACCGCAGCCGTCTTGCCCTTGCGCCGCGCACCGTCGACCGTGATCAGCACCTTCGCGCCCGACACCTCCATCCGCTCCTTGACCGCCTCGGGCGCGAAGCCACCGAACACCACGTTGTGCGGCGCTCCGATCCGCGCACACGCGAGCATCGACACGATGACCGCGGGAATCATCGGCAGATAGATCCCAACCACGTCACCCTTGACCACGCCGAGTTCCTTGAGCGCGTTCGCGAGCCGCTGCACGTCACGGTGCAGGTCGTCGTAGGTGATCGCCTGGCGCTCGCCTTCCTCGCCGGCCCAGTGGAAGGCGACGCGGCTGCCGCGGCCCGCCTCGACGTGGCGGTCGACGCAGTTGTAGGAGACGTTGAGAGTGCCGTCCTTGAACCACTTGTAGAACGGAGGATTGGAGTCATCGAGGCCCTCCGTCGGCGCCGCCGACCAATGCAACCGCCTCGCCTGCTCCGCCCAGAACGCTTCGGGGTCAACCTCGGCTTGCGCCTCCAGCGTCGCGTCGTTCTGGCGCGAGCTCGCGACAAACCGCGCCGACGGTGCGAAGCGGTCCTGATGCATCAGCTCCTCGAGCCTGCGCTCGAGCTGCTCGCCGGCCAGCAGACCGGACTCGGTGGCGGTGGTAGCAGTTGCGGGATTCATCTCTCTCCTCGGGCTGCGTGCTGTGGCGTTCGCGCGGGCACACGAGCGTTGCCTTGAATAATCCTTACGGCTCGCTACGACACTAGGCTGGGTGTGGCTCGCTGCTATCCGATCCTGACCGTGCACAGGATCCGTAGTAACTACCGTTCAGTGCACACCTTCCGCGCCTCGCCTGCGATCTGGAGGTCCTCCCTCGCGCCAATCACGAGCGTCCGCACCGCCGACCCCGGCTCGGTGATCTCGCTGTCGCCGGTGGCGTCGAGGTTCGCCGCTTCGTCGATCGAGAGGCCGAGGAACCTCAGCGCGGCGACGGCGCCCGCACGGACCAACGGTGCCCGCTCACCGACACCGCCCGTGAACGCGAGCACATCGATTCCGCCGAGCGCTGCCGCCATCGCCGCAATTCCTGCGCGCAGACGGTGCAGGTACACGTCGAGCGCCAGCCGGGCGGCGTCTTCGCCGGCGCCGTCACCGCCGCCGGCACGCGCGAGCACCTCGCGCATGTCGGCGCTGCCGGCGAGACCCAATAGCCCCGAGTCGTGCTCGAGCGCGTCGGCGAACTCGGGTTCGGTCAGCCCGGTGCGCGGGAGCAGCCAGAGCAGCAGGCCCGGGTCGACACTTCCCGACCGGGTCGCCATCACGAGTCCGTCGACCGGAGTGAAGCCCATCGTCGTGTCAATCGAGCGGCCGTCCGCGATCGCGCACAGCGACGCGCCCGCGCCGAGATGACAGCTCACGATCCGCAGCCCGGCCGCCGAACTCAGAAGCAGTTCCGGAGCGCGCCTCGCCACCCACGAGTGAGAAAGTCCGTGGAAGCCGTAGCGGCGTAAGCTCCAGCGCTCGCGCCAGGCGGCAGGGAGGGCAAATGTCGCGGCCGCGGCCGGCAGTGTGGCGTGGAACGCAGTATCGAAGCACGCTACCGCGGGCACCGCGGGCAGGATGGCGGAGACCGCGTCGAGTGCCGCGAGCGACTTCGGCTGATGCAGCGGGGCGAGCACCGTCAGCTCGCGCAGCGCCGCCTCCACTTCGGGATCGATCAGGACCGCCTCGCGATATCGCTCGCCGCCGTGAACGATCCGGTGCCCGACGACGTCAGCGTCGCCGAGTCCGTCCTCGAGCGCGGCACGAATCGCGGCAGGGTCGACGGTGGCTCGTGGCGCCGGTAGCTCGCGTTCGCCCAGCACCGCATCGTCCCCGTCGAGCAGACTCAGCTTCAGCGTGCTCGAGCCGGCGTTGACGACGAGCACGCGCACGGCAAAGGACCGGGCTAGGGCGAGACCGCCGGCTGCTCGCCGGGCCACACCCAGTCGCGCACCTCGGGCGAGTCGTCACCGTACTCGCGCGTGTAGGCGCGATGTGCCAGACGCTCGTCGACCATGTCCTGGCGTAGGTGAGCGGCGCGCTCGCCGAGGCCGGGAACGCGGTCGATGACATCCATCACGAGGTGGAAGCGGTCGAGGTCATTGAGCATCACCATGTCGAAAGGCGTGGTTGTGGTTCCTTCTTCCTTGTAGCCACGCACGTGAATGTTGTGGTGGTTCGTGCGACGGTAGGTGAGGCGATGGATCAGCCAGGGATACCCGTGGTACGCGAAGATCACCGTGCGGTTGGTGGTGAAAAGGGCGTCGAACTCGTGATCTGAGAGGCCGTGTGGATGCTCGGTATCCGGCTCCAGGCGCATCAGGTCGACCACGTTCACCACCCGAACGCGCAGCTCCGGCTGGCGCTCGCGGAGGATCGCGGCCGCGGCCAGCGTCTCGAGTGTCGGCACGTCGCCGGCGCACGCGAGCACGACATCGGGCTCCTGGCCGGCGTCGTTGGACGCCCATTCCCAGATCCCGACTCCGCGCGTGCAGTGTGTAACTGCCTGCTCGATCGTCAGGTAGTCGAGCGCCGGCTGCTTGGCGGCGACGATCACGTTGACGTAGTTGCGGCTGCACAGGCAGTGGTCGGCGACCGAAAGCAGGCAATTCGTGTCCGGCGGCAGGTACACGCGAACGATCTCGGCCTTCTTGTTGATCACGTGGTCGATAAAGCCCGGGTCCTGGTGTGAGAAGCCGTTGTGGTCCTGGCGCCAGACGTGACTCGAGAGCAAGTAGTTGAGCGACGCGATCGGCGCCCGCCACGGGATCTCACGGGTTACCTTGAGCCACTTCGCATGCTGGTTGAACATCGAGTCGATGATGTGGATGAATGCCTCATAGCAGTTGAACAGTCCGTGGCGGCCCGTCAGTAGATAGCCCTCGAGCCACCCCTGGCACAGATGCTCCGAGAGCACCTCCATCACACGTCCGTCCGGAGACAGATGGTCGTCGGTCTCGAGCCACTCGGCGTCCCACGCCCGGTCTGTCACCTCGAGCACCGCGCCAAGACGGTTCGAGACCGTCTCGTCCGGACCCATGATCCGGAAGTTGTCCATGTTCGCACCCATCACATCCCGCAGAAACGTTCCGAGCACTCGCGTCGCCTCGCTCGTCGACGTCCCAGGTGCCGGCACCGCGACGCCGTAGTCGCGGAAGTCCGGTAGCTCGAGCGGGCGTAGCAGCCGACCCCCGTTGGCGTGCGGATTGGCACCCATCCGGAGTTCGCCGCTCGGCGCGAGCGCCGCCAGGCTGGGTCGCAGGGTGCCGTGTTCGTCGAACAGCTCTTCGGGCCGGTATGAGCGCAGCCACTGCTCGAGCTGCGCGAGATGCTCCGGGTTGGTTCGGACCTCGGCCAGCGGTACCTGATGGGAGCGGAACGTGCCCTCCGCCGGCAGACCGTCGACGTACTTCGGGCCTGTCCAGCCCTTCGGCGTCTTCAAGACGATCATCGGCCACGACGGACGCGCGACCTCGCCGCCGCTACGCGCGCGCTGCTGGATCGCGTCGATCTCGCCGAGCACCTCGTCGAGCGTCGCCGCCATCAGCTGGTGCATCACGTCCGGGTCATGGCCCTCGACGAACCGCGGCGCATAGCCGTAGCCCTCGAGCAGAGACCGCAGCTCATCCTGTGGGATCCGAGCGAGCACGGTCGGATTGGCGATCTTGTAACCGTTCAGATGCAGGATCGGCAGCACCGCCCCGTCGCGAGCCGGGTTGAGGAACTTGTTCGAATGCCAGCTCGCGGCGAGCGCGCCAGTCTCCGCCTCCCCGTCGCCGACGACGCACACCGCCAACAGGTCCGGGGTGTCGAGCACGGCCCCATACGCGTGCAGCAGGCTGTAGCCGAGCTCGCCGCCCTCGTGGATCGAACCCGGCGTCTCAGGCGCGACGTGGCTGGGAATCCCACCGGGGAAGGAGAACTGGCGAAACAGCCGCGCCAGGCCCTGCTCGTCACGACCGATGTGCGGGTAGACCTCGCTGTAGGTGCCCTCGAGGTACGTGTTGGCCACGAGTCCCGGGCCGCCGTGGCCAGGGCCGGTGACGTACAGCACGTTGAGGTCGTCCCGGCGGATTGCGCGGTTTACGTGCACGTAGACGAAGTTGAGCCCCGGCGTCGTCCCCCAGTGCCCGAGCAGTCGCGGTTTGACGTGCTCGGGGCGCAGCGGATCACGCAGCATCGGGTTCGCAAGCAGGTAAATCTGGCCGACCGAGAGGTAATTCGCCGCGCGCCAGTAGGCGTCGATCAGTGAGCGCTCATCATCTGAGAGCGGGCCGGCGTGCCCGGCGATGGCGGCGGTCATGCCTATATCTATGCACATTTCACGCACGCGCTCGGTAATAACCCGTGACCGAGGCGGCGGAACCTCACGGATGGCACGAGCGGACGGCGGTCGTAGTTTCGATCTTGGAGGCCAGTGAACCCACCCGTCAGAGGAGAAGATCGGATGTTCAAGAACGTCATCGTCGGCGTCGACGCGCGTCAGGGTGGTCGCGACGCGATCGCGCTCGCCAAGCAGCTTGTCGCGCAGGACGGAGAGCTCGCGTTTGCATACGTGTACCGCAGCGATCGGATGCCCGTGCGCGGCTCGAGCGGAGCGTTCGAGGCGAGCGAGCGGCAGCGTGGACTCGATCTGCTCAGCACCGCGCGCGTGGAGTCGAACGTGCAGGCAAAGCTACTCGCGGCGGGATCGCCGTCGGTCGGACGCGGCCTGCATGAGCTCGCCGACCGCGAGAACGCCGACCTGCTCGTCGTCGGCTCCACCCGCCATGGCTTGATCGGCCGCGTCCTGATCGGCGACGACACCCGCGCCGCGCTGGGCGGCGCTCCGTGCGCGATCGCGATCGCCCCCGCAGGGTATGCGGAGCGTCCCTCGACGCTGAGCGAGATCGGCGTCGGCTTCAACGAATCCGCCGAAAGCGAGCACGCGCTCAGCGTCGCGAGGTTGCTCGCCGCCGAGCATGGAGCACGAGTATCGGCGTTCGAGGCCGTATCGCTTCCGGGGTATCTGCTGAGCGGCGCCGCCGCGCCGGCTGCGGCGCCGATCGGTGACGCAATCGTCGACCTCGTCGCAGACGCCCTGCGGCGGATCGCCGCTCTCGGCGGCGTCGAGCCACACGCCGCTTACGGCGTGCCCGGCGAAGAGCTCGCGCTCTACGGAGCGGCGGTCGATCTGCTGATCATCGGCTCCCGCAGCTACGGGCCGATCGGCCGGATCGTGCACGGAAGCGTGTCGGCCCACCTTGCTCGTACCGCCCGCTGCCCGCTGCTCGTGCTGACCCGCGGCGCGCGCGAGCGCTTCGCATCCGACGAGCGCAAGCCGGCTCCGGAGGCCACCACCGCGCTGACATAATCTAAGTTAAGTTAGAGCACGCTTGGGCTAGTGGTGCCGGCTTGGTGCGGTCGTCAGGCCTTGGTTCTAGGGTGTCGTTGGTCCCGCGTCGTTGTGCCTTCGTGTGATGGTGCCATCGGGGGCGACGTTCTCGCTGCCGTCGGTGGCGAGCTCGTAGCGTTCGTGTAGGTCTTCGCACCAGATCTTGTAGGCGGCGAGCAGCTCTTGCTGGCGGGCGGCGAGCAGGTCGATCTGCGCTTGTATCTGCTGCGCGTCGGCGAACCGTTGCAGCATCCGCTCGTGGCGCTCGAGGTCCGACGCTACGAGCTGGCGGACGGTTTCGAGGTTTATGCCTTCAGCATTCCGCATGTTTTGAGTGCTCCGATCGCGTCGCTGATGGTGTAGGAGGTCGGTCCGCGGCCGCCGTCGAACGTCGAGTCGCTCTTGACGGTTGCGGCGACGCCGGCCACGAAGCCGGCGGTCACGCCGGTCGCGAACACCGCACCGCCGTTCGTTGCCGTGTAGCTGCCGGACGCTATCGTGCAGCCCACGAGGATGGTTGTGCCGCTCAGGCCGGTGTAGGTGACCGTGCCGGTGACACCCGCGACGGTGCAGGTGCCCCCGCCCAAGATAAACCCAGCGTTGGACGCGACGATCAGGTTCGTGCCGCCGGTGGAGATTATCTGGCCTGGCCCGTTGACGGTGGTGTACGCGGCGCCTGCCTGCTGTGGGACGGGGGTTGCGCCCCAGAGTCCGAGGAGCTCGGTTGGGTTTAGCCCGATCTTGACGCCGTTGACTGTGCCCAACCGCACGTTGTTATCGCCGAGATCGATCGCGCTGTCGCTGAACGTGCCGCCCGCGAGCGCGCGCCCCTTCTTATAGGTGCCCGAGCTGACATTGATCAGGTTCCCGGCCGGGTCGACGAACCACTGCTCGGCCGTTGTCGACGCGGGCACCGAACCACCGCCGGCGGCTGCGCCGGTGTCGGTGCAAGTAGTGCCCGAGACGCCGCTCAGCGCAGGGACCTGCGTTTCACCGCCTGATGCTGTGCCACGGTAGACGTTGTAGGCGGTCGCGCCGGGAACGGCGTTCCAGCTCAGCACGCACGACCCGGCGGCGGCGATCGTTGCGTGGACTTCTTGGGAGCCGATCGTTTCGCCGGTGGCATTCAGCGTCGTGATCTGCCAGTAGTAGGCGCCCGCCGTGAACGACCCGCCCGTGGTCTGCGGAGCCGCGGTCACGCCGGTCGGGGGCGGCAGGATGCCGTTGATGAACTCGATCCCGTACAGCGAGGTCCCGCCGACCGAGTCGAACTTGATCCCCGGCGCTGCCGCCATCGTGCCACTGGTCGCGGTGAGCTGGATCGCCGGCGCCAGCGTCGCGGTGCTCACCGCGACGTGTACCGCGGAGTGCGCGAACGTCGCCTGCGACAGATCGAGCCCGATGCCGTAGCTGCTCGTCCCGCCGTCGATCAGCGTGCCCGTCGTAGCGACGAACTGCCGGGCGGTTAGATTGGTCGTGGGTACGCTGCCGGTGGTTGTCGTCGCGCCTGTGTCGGTGTAGGACGTCGTCGCGCCGCTCGCGATCGTAGCGGCCAGCGACGTGGCGCCCGACTCGCCGTTAGGCATGGCCGCACGGTAGATCTTGTAGCCGGTCGACCCAAGCACCGGGTTCCAGCTCAGCGCGCACGATCCGTTCGCCGCGAGTGTCGCGCTGGCCTCTGAGGACCCGACCGTTTCCCCGTTGCCGTTCAGCGCCGTGATCTTGCAGTAGTACGCGCCCGCCGCGAAGATCCCGCCAGACACTTGAGGGGTCGCGGTCAGGCCCGATGGCGCGAGGAGCGACCCGACGAACTGCAGCCCATACAGCCCCGTCGACGTGTCAGCGCTGTCAAACGCGACCCCTGCGATCGCCGCGACGCCGCCGCCCTTCGCGGTCACCTCCAACCCCGGCGCGGTCAGCGCCGTGTTCACCGGAACGCGGACCGCCGCTCGGCCGAAGATTCCCTGCGAGAGATCCGCTCCGACGAGATAGCTGCCGGTGCCGCCATAGATCAGCGTGCCGGTCCTGTCGACGAACTGCTGGCCGGCGCCCTGATGGAAGTTGATCCCGTACGGGACCGTCGAGGTGTCCGCGGAGTAGAAGTAGATGCCGGCCGACCCGCTCGCCGCGGTCAGCCCGCCGGCCGCGGGCGTCAGGCCGCCCTTCGCCGTGGTCCGCAGCCCGTTCGTTCCACCGTCAACGGTCGTGTTGACCGGGATCGAGATCGCCTCGTTGGTGAAGATCCCGTGCGAAACGTCGATCGCGGTGTTGCACATGACGCTGTTCTCGACATAGAACGCTGAGCCGGTGCTCCACAGCGGCTGGGTCCCGATCGCCACAGTCACGCCCGGCGGGATCGTCTGCCCGCTGACGTACGAGCCGGAACCGTAGTTCGTCCACAGGCTCACGCCGGTCAGCAACGTCGTCAGCTCGGTGGTGCCAGGGCTGTAGCTGACGCCGGTGTACTCGTACGAGTTGCCGCCGTACACGAACGAGCCCGGGGTGGCAGGCCCGACCGCCGGCACGCCGGCGTAGCTGCCCGCCTCGATGGTGCCGCTCAGCAGCAGCACGCTCGCGGTCGTAAGGCTGGCGGTAAGCAACGTCGGCGCTGCCGAGAACGTGCCGGTCGTGCCGGTCGCGCCGGTCGTCATCGTCGCGCCCGCCGGGATGCCCGTTCCCGACACGGCATACATCGTGCTGGCCGGCAGCGCGGGCGTGATCGCCGTCACCGACGTCGAGCCGCTGCCGTAGCTACACGCGACAACGGCCGAGAGGAGGATCCCGCTGGCCGTCGCCGGCTGTGAGAGCGTCCCGGTCGCGCCGCTCGACGCGCCCGTCGTGATGAACGTGTTCGACGGGATCCCCGCGCCCGACACCGCGTACGTCGCGCTCGCCGCAAGCGCCGGCGTGATCCCCGTCACCGCGCTCGAGCCGCCGGTGAAGCTACAAGCGACCGCGGCCGTGACGCCGCTCAACCCGGCCGCTTGCGACAGCATCCCCGCCGTCCCGCCCCCGCTGGTCGCGAGCTGGGTGGTAGCCGGGATACCCGTCCCCGCCACCGAATACGGCGTATTCGCCGCGAGCGCGGGCGTGATGCCCGTGACCGAGGCGGAGCCGCTGGCGTAACTACAAGCAACGACGGCCGAGAGGCTGTTCCCGCTGCTCGCCGATGCTGTGAGCGTGCCGGTCGTGCCGGTCGCGCCGGTCGTCATCATCGCGCCCAGCGGGATACCCGCACCCGACACGGAGTAGGTCGCGCTGCCCTCAAGCGCCGGCGTGATACCCGAGACCGAGGTGCCGCCATAGCTACACAGGACCGAGATCGAGACGCCGCTGCCAGCGACGGTCGCCGCCTGTGACAGCGTCCCGGCCGTGCCGGTCGCGCCGGTCGTCAGCGTCGTGCCTGTCGGGATGCCCGCACCCGTCGCGGTGAAGGTCGTGCTGGCCGGCAGCGCCGGGTAGATACCCGACACCGGACTCGCCCCGGTGCTATAGGCGCAGGCGACGGTCGTTCCCTGATCGGGGATCTGCGAGATCACCAGCGCGCTGGCGTTACCCAACGCCGGATGCGACAGCGTGGCGGTCTGGCCGGTCGAGTCCGTCGTTCTGATCGTCGTTCCCGACGGGACCGCCGCGCCCGCTACGTTGTAGGTCTGAAACGGCGCCAGCGCGGGCGTGATCCCGGTGACGGTCGTCGATCCAGCCGTGACCGCGAGCGACATCGTGACGCCACTCCCGGTCGAGCCCGTCGCCGGCGACAGCGTGCCCGACGTGCCGCCCGCGCCCGTCATCAGCGTCGTCCCCGGCCCGAGACCCGTCCCGACCGCGCTGTAGAGCGTGTTCGCCGCCAACGCCGGGCTTATGCCCGTCACCGCCGTCAACCCGCCGGTGTAGCTGCAGCCCGCGAACGGGAGCACCGCGAGGCTGCTCCCACCAGCGCTCGCCGCCGCCGATAACGTCCCGTTCGCCCCGGAAGCGTCGGTCAGGAGCGTCGTCCCCGCCGTGACCCCCACGCCCGCCGCGCTGTACGTCGCGTTGCCCGCCAAACCCGGCGCGATCCCCGACACCGCCGTCGACGCGCCATAGCTGCACGCCACCGCGGGAAAGACCGTCAGACCGTACCCAGTGGCCGATGCCGCCGGCGACAGGGTCCCCGAGCTGCCATCCGCGCCGGTCACGAGCGTCGCCCCAATCGCGATCCCGGTTCCCGCCGCGGCATACGTCGTGCTAGCCGCCAGCGCCGGCGTGATACCCGTCACCGCCGTCAACCCACTGCTGTAGCCGCACGCGACCGTCGCGATCGACGTCGGCGTCGTACCGTCGAGCTCGTTGTTGACGCCGAGCGAAACCCCGAAATACGGTGCCGGGAACCCAAACCCCTCCGAGGTCAAGTTCACATACGGAGAGTCATTACCCCACCCGCCCATCGCGCCGAGGTGCAGACCGACGCACGAACCCGTGTTCTGAGCCGCGACCCCGAAATCAATCTCCACCCCAGTTCCCGTCGGGTTCGGCTGCACCACCGTCAGCTTCGCCGCGGCGTTCGTCACCGTCGCCGGGCTCGACAGCGTGCCGTTCGCGCCGGTCGAGTCGATCATGATCGACGCGCCGGTCGGGATGCCCGCCCCCGAAACCGGGTAAATAGCGTTGCTAACCAACGTCGGCGACACACCGGTCACAGCCGTCGAGGTCGCGGTAATGCCCGCCGTGACCGCCGTGTTGGACGTCTTCCCCAGCGCAAGCACCAGCAGCGGCGCCATCGTCTCCGTCAGCGTCGCAGCGGCCAACAGCGTCCCCATCGTCCCGTCGGTCGGGCTCGTCGTCAGGGTCGTCGCGCCGCCAGGGATGTCCTGCCCGAACACCGAGTAACGTGGTGCCCGGCGTAAGCGCGGGCGAGATGCCCGTAACCGACGTCATCCTGGCGGTCAGATTCGCCGTTATGCGAGTCGACTCGGCGTTGCAAACGAAGTTCGCGCCCCACACGTTCGTGCCCACCCCAACCCCGGCGACCGCGATCGTCGACCGATTACCAGCGTTCTGCGCCGCGCTCATCAACTGATAATTCGAACCGATCGCAGCCGGATCATTCGCGCTGTACGAGTTCGCCGTCCCCCACACCACCGAACTCGGAACCGCCAAATAATCAAAGAACTGTTTAGTAAGAGTCGGATCCTGCCCCGAATGCGACTGCAAGTAGTAGCCTCTGTTAGCCGACAGAGCACTCGGCGCGCCCGCGCTCGCGGCGCCCGTCTCGACATCGAAACCAAGCGGATACCACGCTTTCTGGACGCTGTCATACTGCAGCAGCAACGCCGCCCCGACAGCCGAGATATCAAGCGATCCCGGCCCGCTGCCTCCGTTGAAGCGGTCGGTGGAAGCGCACGTAACCGTGACGGCGTTCGGTGTCGATGTGGCGTTATTGATCGTCTTGACCGCAACCAGCAACGAAGTCGTCAGACTCGTCGGCAGCGTGATCGTGACCGGCCCGCCGGACGCGTCGATCGGCACCAGATCGCCGTCGCTAGCGGCGTAACTCATAGTCACGGGCGCGTGTGAAATCAGCGGCCAGACGGCTATTACGGCTCCCTTCCTCGCTTGGTTCAAATGACGCTAGCGCCGGCGGTGGGCGCGGTGAAACGCCATGGACGAATGTTCAAAGGTATGCCCCGAGACTGGACAACCGTGCAAGAATCGGGTTATGCGAGGAAGCTGTCGAGGCGTTCTCGCGCTGGCGCCGCTGCTAGCGGCGGTGCTCGCGGTTGCTGTCGCGGGGCTCGGCTGGGGGGCGACGGCCGCGCGCGCGTCGACGTGGTCGTTGACGGCGGTGCCGCTGCCGGCCGGCAGCGCCGGCGGGGAGTTGACGAGCGTGTCGTGCACGGCGACGAGCGCTTGCACAGCGGTCGGGGAGTACTTCGACGCCAGCGAGGCTCCGGTCCCGCTGGCTGAGGGGTGGGACGGGACGGCCTGGTCGCTGCAGACCGCGCCGACCACCAGCAACGCAGGGTACATTGGACTGGTGGGCGTGTCGTGCACGTCGACGGCATGGTGCATGGCTGTCGGCGATTACGGGCCTCCGGGCTCGAATGTGCCCGCGACGTTCGCGGAGGTGTGGGACGGTTCGGGATGGGTGATCGTGCCGTCCCCGTCGCCGGGCGTCGGCGGGCCAAACGCCCAGCTCGCCTCGGTGTCGTGTCTGTCAGCGCAGGCGTGCATGGCGGTCGGGAACTATTACGATGGGGCCTACCCGGTGGGGCTGGCGGAGCGGTGGGATGGATCGTCGTGGTCGGTGGTGCCGGTGCCAGAGCCGACAGGAACGACAGAGTCGAAGTTGTTCGGCGTGTCGTGCCGACGGCGCCTGCCCGCCCGCCAGGGTCGCGGTGTCTGAGACCTGCCCGCCGAGCGGCACCCCGTCCGACGCGAGCGTCGACACCGACGGGGGCGACGGCAGCTACGGGTCGGGGTCGTTCACGCCGGCGACCGGGGAGACGTACCGGTGGACGGCTTCGTATTCGGGGGATCAAAGCAACAACCCCGCGTCGAGCGCCTGCGGCGCGAAGGGCGAGACGGTCATCGTCTCACGCCTGGGCACCGGCCTCGCCACCTCCGCGTCGGGCACGGTGCCGGCGGGCGGGCAGGTCAGCGACACCGCGACCCTTTCGGGTGGGCTGGCGCCGTCGCGGTGGATCAGGTTCCGCCTCTACGGGCCGGGTGACACGACCTGCTCCGCCGCGCAGGTGTTCACCAGCAGGATCCCGGTCAGCGGCGACGGCAGCTACCCATCCGCCGCCACCACACTCACAGCGGCGGGAACATACCGCTGGACCGCCGAGTACCCCGGCGATCTGAACAACAACGCCGCGTCGGAGGGGTGCGGCCGCGACCGGGGAAGTCGTGACCGTAACCAAAGCCACCCCAGCGCTCGACAGCACCGCGTCCGGGTCGGTGCCGCTCGGCCGACACGTTTACGACGTCGCCGCCCTGTCGGGCGCGGAGAAGCCGACCGGGACGATCACGTTCAACCTCTACGCCCCCGGCGACAGCACCTGCACCCACCCGCCCGTATTCACGGCCACCGTCACGATCCACAAGAACGCGAGCTACAGCTCCGGACCGTTCAAACCCGCCAAGGCCGGGACCTACCGGTTCACCGCCGCCTACTCCGGCGACCCGAACAACAATCCGGCATCAGAAGCATGCGGCGCGACCGGCGAGCAAGTCACCGTCACATAGCAAAGGCCAGCGGCTCTGCGGCGGAATCGTGATCCGCTCCCGCAGCGACGCCGGAGGCCTCAGACGTCTACGAGCCCGCGATCGAGCGCGTAACGGACGAGCTCCGAGCGCGTGCCCAGCCGCAGCTTCTGCTGGATGTGAGAGCGGTGGGTCTCGACGGTTCGCACGGACAGGTAGAGCTGGCCCGCGATTTCAGTATTGGTATGACCCAGCGCAATCAGCCGCAACACCTCGAGCTCGCGCTCTGAGAGATCGTCCGGTGGGCCTATCGGCTGGGCGGCCAGGCGGGCGCCGAGCCGGGGATTGAGATAACCCTCGCCGCTGGCTGCGCGGCGCACCGCCTCCACCAGCTCGACGTCGGCTGCATCCTTGAGCACGTAACCGATCGCCCCTCCGGCGAGCGCCTCACGGGCGAACTCCGGCTCGTCCTGCATCGTCAGCACGACGATCTGGGTCCCGGGAGATTCGGCGCGGATCTCCGGTATCGCCTCGAGGCTCGAGCCACCGGGCATGTTCAGATCGAGCACCAGCACCGTCGGGTGGTGGCCTCGGACGTAGCGCCGCGCGCTGTCGACGTCACCGGCCTCGGCGACCACCTCGAAGTCCGGCTCATCGTCGAGCACCAGCCGCAATCCGCGGCGCACTACCCCGTGATCGTCGGCGATCACGATCCGGATCCCAGCCGCCTCGCCGCCGCTCGGCAGCTCTGCTTCGGCGTCGGTCGGATCGGGGTCAGCCATGCTGGCCAAAGCTAGCGCCCCGCGCGGATACACCACTACGTAGTTATCCGAAGCATCAAAGAGGGTTTGCGCGGCTGCCATCGCCCCGATCGCGACGTAACGTTCTGGTCATGACTGACGCTTACTCTCCCCCAGAGCAGTTCAACGTTGTGATCGCCGGTGGCGGAGTTGCTGCGCTCGAAGCCGCGCTCGCCCTTCGGAAGCTCGGCGGCGAACGAATCGCGACGACGATCCTCGCGCCCGATCCTGACTTCGTCTACCGGCCGATGACCGTCCGTGAGCCATTCGGGTACGCGAGCGCGCGGCACTATCCGCTCGACCGGATCGCCGCCGACATCGGCGCCGAGTTGCGCAGCGACAGCTTCAAATGGCTGGACGCCGAGTCCCGTTCGGTGCATACGGAGTTGGGCGCCGAGCTCCGATACGACGCTCTGCTGCTCGCGCTCGGCGCTCGCCAGTACCGCCGGTACGAGCACGCGCTGACGATCGACGACGCTCACCTCGACGAGCTGATGCACGGGTTGATCCAGGACATCGAGGGCGGCTACGTAAGCAAGCTCGCGTTCGTGATCCCGTCCGGGAAGGCATGGGCGCTGCCGATCTACGAGCTGGCGCTGATGATTTCGGAGCGTGCCTATGACATGAATGTCGACGTGTCGATCACGATCGCCACCCCGGAGGACTCGCCGCTCGCGATCTTCGGTTCCAGCGCCAGTCAAGGCGTCGGCGAATTGCTCGAGCACAGGGGGATCCAGCTGATCACCTCGGCGCATTGTGAGGTCCACGAGCCCGGCCGGATCACAATCCAGCCCGGATCGCGTGAACTGTCCGTCGAACGGATCGTCGCGTTGCCCGAGCTCCGCGGCCCCGCCGCGGCCGGCGTGCCGACCGGCGCCAGCGGCGGCTTCATACCGGTCGACGTACACGGCAACGTCCGCGGCCTCGACCGCGTCTACGCCGCCGGCGATGCGACCGACTTCGCGATCAAGCACGGCGGGGTCGCCGCGCAGCAGGCCGACGTCGCCGCGCAGGCGATCGCCGCGCTCGCCGGGGTCGCGTCCGCGCCTGGCCCGTTTCACCCGGTCATCCACGGAATGCTGCTGACCGGAGACAAGCCGCTCTATCTGAGCGCACACGTTACCGGCGGGCACGGATCCAGCTCGTTCATCGCCGAGACGGCTACGTGGTCACCCCCGGCTAAGATCGCCGCCAGGTACCTGGCGCCGTACCTGGTCGAGCTCGACGAGAGCGCGGTGAGCAACGCATGACCGCCGCGATCCTCGACCTCGATCACCCGGCGCACGCGGACGCCCCCGCCTCGGAGGCAGCGGACGAGGAGTCCCCTGAACCCGGCCTCCTGTTCGGCCATCCATCTTCGCGCGAGCACGACCCGCGCGAGCATCTCGCCGGGCATCCCGACACGCCCGAGCGGATCGACGCGATCGAGCAGGCACTCGCCGCCGTGGATCAGCTCGGCTGGGAGCGGCGCGAGGCCCCCGCCGCGTCGTTCGCCGAGCTCGAGGCTGTCCACGAACCCGCGATGATCAAGCGGATCGCCGACCTGTGCGCTGCCGGCGGCGGCGCGATCGACTCTGACACATTCGTCGGCGAGGCCTCCGGCCGAGCCGCCTACCACGCGAGCGGCGGTGCGTGTGCGATGGTCCGCGCGCTCATCGCCGGCGACGCGCCGGTCGCGTTCGCCGCTGTGCGCCCGTCCGGCCATCATGCCGAGCACTCGCGGTCGATGGGCTTCTGCCTGTTCAACAACGTCGCGGTCGCGGCACAGCTCGCGATCTCAGAGCTCGGCGTCGAGCGTGTGTTCATCCTTGACTTCGACGTCCACCACGGCAACGGGACCGCGGAGATCTTCCGCTACCGGCGCGACGTCATGTTCGCGAGCATCCACCAATCCGGCATCTTCCCCGGCACCGGAGCGCTGAGCGACAGCGGCTCCGGGGCAGGCCTCGGCTATACGCTCAACCTGCCGGTCAGCGCCGGAGCGGACGGCGAACTCTGGCTGTCACTGCTCGAGTACATCATCCTGCCCGCCGCCGCCGAGTTCCGTCCCGAGCTCGTGCTGCTGTCGGCCGGATTCGACGCTCATCGCGCCGATCCCGTCGGGGGATGCCGGCTCGAAACGGAAGACTTCGCGCAGCTCAGCTGCCAGGTCCGCGACCTCGCGCGCGCCGCCGGCGCCCCGATCGGCGCGGTGCTCGAGGGCGGCTACGACCTCAAGGCGCTACCAGCGTGCGTGATCGCGATGATGCGAGCTCTCGCCGGTGAAGGCGAGACGGTCTCGAGCGCCCCGGAGGCGCTGTACACCTCGCGCGCCGCAGCCCACATCGGGCACTACTGGGAGCTGTAGCCCCCACTGAACCTCAATCGTGATCCGTGGCGGCGACAGGCTCGGCGGCTGGTACGACGAGCACGGGGATGTTGGCGCGGTGCAGCACGCCGTGGGAGACGCTGCCGAGCAGCATCGACTTCACGCCGCTGAGACCGCGGGTGCCGACAATGATCGCGGCTGGGCCAAGCTCGTCCGCCTCGGTGAGGATCGCGTCGGCTACCGTCGTGCGCGCAGCCGTGTGCGCGGCTCTGCGTTCAGGCCCGCCGTCTTAGCATGCTCGACGCCCTCGTTGGCGCGGTCTCGCGCGTTCGCTTCGGCGGCGACGTCGATCTCGTCGATGTTCACCATCCCGGCCGAGAATGCCAGGCCGGAGCCGGTCCGCGCCATCAGCTCGATGAACGGAACCCAGACCGTCAGGATGGTCGCCGGGTCGCCGTGGAACAGCTCGCCCGCGCGGTCTATTGCCTCCCGTGCGTCACGCGAGCCGTCGTAACCGATCAGAATCACGCGACGCTCCCAGCGGGTTGGCGTGCCTCGGCGCTGCCGTAGGCCGACGCGATGTCGAGCGTCGAAATGATGCCGACAGGGTAGCCGCCCGCCTCATGCAGCACAACGAGGTGAGAGACGTGGTGCTCGATCATCAGTCGCGCAGCGTGGTCGAGCGGCTCGGCGGCGGAGACCGTGGCGGCTTCCGTGCCGGCTGCCTCGCGGGCCATCGGCTCCTGCCCGCCGGCCACCGCCGCAACGATGGCGGTGTCCGACACGATGTGCCAGGCACCCCACGGGCGGCCGTGGCCGAGGTCGGCAACCGCGACCGCGTGCACACGATGATCGCCCATCATCCGCGCAACCTCACTGCACGATGTGTCGGGCGAGCAGCTGACGATGCCGGCATGCATGCAATCGCCGACTCGTATGTGTTGGAGCTTCACCAGACCACCTCGATCGGTCGTGGGCGACGGTTGTTAGCTTTTGTGCGCGATCCCTCGCCGACGAGAACTGCGCGAAATGGATGGGTTCGGTTTCGGTGGGCCATATCGAGAACCTACATCGCCGGCCGGGCGTTGCCATCACTCCAAAGCCGCGACCTCGATCAGGGATAAGCCGCAGATTGCGCCCGCGACATAGCTAATCAATTGCGTGCTTCTACGCACCGGTTGCGCGGTCCGGCAACGATGCCGAGGGCTTCGCCCGTGTCCTACCGTTGTCGGGACGCAATCGAAACGGAGCCCTCCATGACCATCGCCGAGCCGACACTCGCCCACGTGCACGTCCACGACGTCATGCACACCGGCATCCTCACCACCGACCCCGGCACACCGCTGCGAGTCGTGGCCCGGCTGATGGCCGAGCAGCGCGTGCACGCGGTCGCGGTCGCAGATTCCGACCACGGCCGCCGGCCGTGGGCCTTCGTCTCAACCCTGGACATCGCCGCAGCCGCGGCGCACGGAGACGACCAGACCGCCGGCGACGCGGCAACGACCGAGATCGTCACCGTCTCCTCCGCCGATCGACTAAATGACGCGGCGCAGGTAATGGCCGGCCACAGCCTCACCCATCTGATCGTGGTCGACCCCGCCACCGGGCACCCCACCGGGATCCTCTCAGCCTTGGACGTCGCAGCGGCCTACGGCGATTAATCGAGCCCCGTACGTGGCCCGCACGCTCGTAGCAGGCGAGCTCGTACTCGCCGGCCCGGGTGTGCGCCAGCCAGGCCTGAATGTTCTCTCCGGCCGGACAGCCCGCGCTGCAAGGCGGCAGCAGGTCCACGTAAGCCGGACGGCGCTCGCGTACGGCCCCGCGCGAGCGTGCCCGTGCACGAGATAATCCGGTCGCGTGTGTCGGAGCCCTGGGGACCCTACCCCGCGCCGGCACCACCTTCATCTGCACGACCCCGCGACCCGAGTACGTAGATCTCCGCACCACGCCGGCAGGGTCGATTCAGCGGGGGACTACGTAGCCGGTCAGAGTGATGCGCCCGGATGCGGATGCACCCGTCCCGCGGAAAGATCCGTGAGTGCTCATCGACACCCCCCAAGGCATCGCCACCAAGTGGACATACGACTTCACCGAGGGCTCGCGCGAGCTGCGCGAGCTACTCGGGGGCAAGGGCGCCGGCATCGCCGAGATGACCCGCGTCCTCGGTCCCGACAGGGTCCCTGCCGGTTTCACAATCACCACGGCCACCTGCGTCGAGTACATGCGCGCTGGTCGCGTTTCTCCTGCTGGGCTCGCGGATCAGGTCGACGACGCGCTGGCGCGCCTCGAGGAACGGGCCGGCAAGCGTCTCGGAGATCCCGAGAATCCGCTACTGGTCTCGGTGCGCTCGGGCGCGCGCGAGTCGATGCCCGGGATGCTCGACACGGTGCTGAACCTCGGCCTCAACGACGAGACGGTCGCCGGACTCGCAAGGCGCGCGGACAACGAACGCTTCGCGTGGGACTCCTACCGGCGCCTCGTGCAGATGTTCGGCAACGTCGTACGCGGCATACCCGGCGAGCGCTGGGAGGAGGAGATCTCGCGCATCAAGCGCGAACGCGGCGCGCGGGTCGACACCGAGCTGGACACCGCGGCGCTGCGCGAGCTGACGCATCGCTTCCAGGCGATGTACGACTTTCCGAGCGACCCGCGCGAGCAGCTCGAGGAGGCGATTCGCGCCGTCTTCGACTCGTGGATGGGCGACCGCGCGATCTCCTACCGTCGCCTGAACGGCATTCCCGACGAATGGGGCACGGCGGTCAACGTCCAGCAGATGGTCTACGGCAACCTCGGCGAGCGGAGCGGCTCCGGGGTGGCGTTCAGTCGTGACGAGCTGACCGGTGCCCCCGAGTATTCCGGTGACTTCCTCTCCAACGCACAAGGCGAGGATGTCGTCTCGGGAGTGCGCACCCCGCGCGACCTCTCCGAGCTGCACGACTGGATGCCCGACGCTGCCGAGCAGCTCGCGCAGATCCTGCGCGAGCTCGAGCGCCATTACGGGGATATGCAGGACACCGAGTTCACGATCGAGGAAGGGCGCCTGTACATGCTGCAGACGCGCAGCGCGAAGCGACCCGCCCAGGCCGCCGTGCGCTTCGCCTTCGACGCCGTCCAGGAGCGACTGCTCACCAAGGCCGAGGCGATCGCGACCATCGACGCCGGCGCGCTCGACGCGCTGCTTCACCCGGCGTTCGACCCCGACGCCGCCTACGAGGTCCTGACACGCGGCGTCGCCGCCTCGCCGGGTGGCGCGAAGGGAGCGATCGTCTTCACCGCCCAGGAGGCGGTGGACGCCGCGGCCGAGGGTATTGACGTAGTCCTGGTCCGGCCCTTCACCGAGGCCGAAGACGTCGCGGGCTTCCACGCGGCCAAGGGAATCCTCACTTCCGAGGGCGGCAAGGCCTCCCACGCAGCCTTGGTCGCGCGCGGGATGGGGCGCCCAGCCGTCACCGGAGCGGCCGAGCTCGACGTCGACCTGCACGCCGGCGAGGTACGGGTGGGCGGGCTCGTGCTGCACCGGGGCGATCTGATCGCGATCGACGGGAGTACAGGCACGGTCACCACCGAGGACGTTCCACTGGTCGAGGCGCACGTGGACGAACGCTTCGAGACGGTCCTGAAATGGTGCGACCAGCTGCGGGAGCTCGACGTTCGGGCCAACGCGGACACGCCGGAGGACGCGCGGCGCGCCCGCCGCTTCGGGGCTCAGGGCATCGGACTGTGCCGGACCGAGCACATGTTCATGGCCCCCGAGCGGCAGCAGCTCATGCGGACGATGATCATGGCCGCGGATGACGTCGGGCGCCGCGCCGCACTGGCTCCGCTGCTCCCGCTCCAGCAGCTCGATTTCGAGGGGCTGTTCGCCGAGATGGCCGGCCTGCCGGTGACGATCCGGCTGCTCGACCCGCCGCTGCACGAGTTCCTGCCCGACCGCTTCGAGCTGCACGAGCAGATCGTCCGCGCCCGCATGCAGGACAGTCCGCAACTGGCCGAGCTCGAGCATCAGCTCGAGCTGATGCGAGGCCTCGAGGAGACGAACCCGATGCTGGGGACGCGGGGCGTGCGCCTCGGTCTCCTACACCCCGAGATCTACGAGATGCAGGTGCGCGGGATCGTCCGGGCGGCCCGCGCGGTGCGCGAGCGCAGCGGGGAGGCACCCACGGTCGAGATCATGATCCCGCTCGTGGCGTACGAGCGCGAGCTCGAACTGGCGCGCACCCGCGTGCTCGCCGTCGCCGAGGAGGAGGGCTTCCTCTACCCCCGCGACTTCGGCGTCGGGACGATGATCGAGCTCCCCCGCGCCTGCTTCATCGCCGACCGGATCGCACCGAACGCGGACTTCTTCTCGTTCGGCACCAACGATCTCACCCAAACGGCGATCGGGTTCTCCCGCGACGATGTCGAAGGGCGGATCATTCCCAGCTATGTCGCCGAGCGGATCCTCGACATCTCCCCCTTCGCGTCGATCGATGAGGCCGGCGTCGGCGAGCTCGTGCGGACGGCGGTGAGACTCGGTCGCCTGGGACGCCGCGACCTCGAGCTCGGCATCTGCGGCGAGCACGGCGGCGACCCCGATTCGATCCGGTTCTTCCACGACGTCGGCCTGGACTACGTGAGCTGCTCGCCGTTCCGACTCCCGATCGCCCGCGTCGCGGCCGCCCAGGCAGCGATCGCAGCGCCACGAAACGCGTCGGGCGAGACGGCGCCGTCGCGCCACAGCTCAACCCACCCTGGCTGACGCTGGTGGGCGGCCTCAACGTGTTGGTCTGCGGTGGCGGGATCGCGGGAATCGAGGGTCTGCTGCGCTTGCGGCGGCTGGCCGGCGACCGCGTCGAGCTGACGCTCCTCAGCCCAGGGGAAGAGTTCGTCTACCGGCCGCTTGCCGTACGCGAGCCCTTCTCGGCGGGAAGCGTTCGGCGCTATCCGCTGGAGCGGATCGCTTCTGACACCGGGACGACGTGGATCAGAGACCGTCTCGAGCGGATCGACGTCGAGGCTTGCCGAGCGCATACCGTCGGTGGTCGCGAATTGTCCTATGACGCGGTCCTGCTCGCGCTCGGGGCGCGCGAGTCCTCGCCCTACGAGCATGCCCAGGTGTTCACCGACCGTAACGCCGGTGAAGGTTTCAGCGGGATCTTGCGCGACATCGAGTTGGGCGAAGCCAACAGGATTGCGTTCGTGCTCCCGGATGGCCCGGCGTGGCCGGTGCCGCTATATGAGCTGGCGCTGATGACCGCTGAGCGGGCGCGCAGCATGGGCCTTGACGTGCAGATCACGTTCGTCACCCCGGAGGGCCGACCGTTGAAGGCGTTCGGACAGGCAGCCGGCGACGCGATCCGCACCTTGCTCGATGCGGCCGGCGTCGAGCTTCGCACCGGCGTCGTGGCGCGTGTGCCGACGCCTCAGCTGGTTATGCTCGGCGAGACCCGCCTCGAGGTCGATCGAATTGTGACGCTCCCCAGGATCACGGGTCCCGCCGTGCCAGGACTCCCCGCCGGAACGCGTTGGTCGATTCCGGTAGATGACCGCTGCGTTGTCCCGGAGACCGGCGGGCGCGTGTTCGCCGCCGGGGACGCGACCGACTCCGCCGTCAAGCACGGCGCCATCGGAGCTCAGCAGGCCGATGTCGCCGCCGCGGGCATCGCACACCTCGCCGGGGCGGGCGAGCGCCCGCCTCCTTTCCAACCCGTGATTCGGTGCATGCTGTTGACGGGCGGCCGCCCTCTGTACCTCTCGGCACAGTTGATCGGCGCGCTCGGCTGGCGCTCAGCGGTCTACGAGGAGCCACCATGGCGTCCCGAGGAGAAGGTCATCGCCGAGGAGCTCGGGCCCTACCTCGACAGCCTTGATGGCGGTCGCGAATCCGGCATCGGGATCATGCCGATCAGCTCAAGAAGAGTCCGGTCCAGGCGAGACGTCGCTCGAGCGAGGTCGCCGACGACCCGGCTTCGGGGTAGTAACGGGAACCGGAACGCACGATAAGCCGGCTACACCGCTCGCATTATTGGATTCAGATGCACCATGTTCCGGTGCGTAGCAGCGGGACCTTCTCTCCGACGGCGGTAAGTCCGTCCACGTCGAGCTCGTTGGAGCCGATCATGAAATCGATGTGGATCCGGGAGACGTTGACGCGTTCGTGATCGGATTCGTCGCCGACTCCGGCCTGCAAGGCGGCGCCAAGGGCGATGTGGCTTGCCGCGTTCTCGTCAAGGAGGGTGTCGTAGAAGACGGTTTCCAGGGGGCCGATGCGGCCGTCGCGGTCCACCAGCGCGAGCTCACCCAGGCGGGCGGCTCCCTCGTCCCGGGCGGTCAGGCTGCGCAATACCTCCACGTTCTCGTCGGCATCGATCTGCACCGCCCGTCCGTCTTGAAAGCGCACCCGCAGGCCGGCGATTGTCGTCCCCGCGGTGAACAGCGGCTTGGTCGCGGTCACGAAGCCGTCAACCCTCCCGGGATCGGGCGTGGTGAAGACCTCTTCGCTGGGAAGGTTGGGGTGGTGAGTGATCCCGTCCACCGTCTCGAGGCACGCGCATATCCAGCGGCTACTGGGCAGCAGGCCGACTGTGAGATCGGTCCCCGGGCCGTGCAACCGAATCGCGTCGAAACGCCGGTCGGTAAGCGCCGAGGCGACGCGGGTCAATGCGGCGAAGCGGTGCTGCCAGGCGGCGACCGGGTCGGCCTCGTCAAGGCGGCAGACATGGGCGACCTCGTCCCAGAGCCGTTCCAGTGCGGCGTTCGGCTCAAGCTGCGGATGCACGAGCATCGCCCACTCCCGCGTCGGCCCTGGAACCCCCGTCCAGTTCAATAGGCGAGCGTTGATCACCTGCATCACCTCCGGCAGCCACGGCAGCATGTCACGAGCGACGAGCTCGGGATCGATCCCGTCAAGGGCATGGGGGGCCGCTGGACCCGACAAACTGATCGACGCTGCGCGAGCCTCGCCGGCGGCGAGCAACTGCTCACCCAGCCACGGGGGCACGTACCCAAGCGTCTCCGGATCGGCGTGAAGCAACCGAGCCCGCTTGAGGAAAATGTCGAACACCGACAGGTCGACGAACTTCGCCCCCGCCCTGTAGGCCGCCTCGGCGATCGCCCGAGCGAGTTCCTCCTTCCCCGGCTCAGAACCAAGACCGACGATCTGGCCGGGCTGCACGTTGGCGCCGAAGCGCACCGCAAGCTCGGCAAGGGCATTGACTTTGTCCGTCACAGTGGATGACACCGGGCCTCCTAATAGACAAAGGCTCAGATCGCGAGTGCGGCAGAAGGCTACCGGGCAGCGCAAGCGCGAGCTACCTTCCTCCTCATCAGACACGCCGACCGGACTTCCGCTCGGTCGCCCACGCGGCAGCGAGGCCGAGACTGCTGTCCTTCATGCGAGGCGGCAGCCACGCGGACCTCGACTAGCTGGTGGTCCCAGCTCCGACGCGGCTGTCGCTTTCGTCAGTCCTGCCTCGCGAGCCTGCCTTGGAGAATCGCGTGAACTCGCTAGCCGCGCTGGCTCCGCGCCGGGCCGAGACCGTCGCGACAGGCACGATCGCCGGGGCCGGGTGCTGCACCGGGTGCTACACTCATGGTATGCCGACGTCCCGGAAGCGTCATATGGTGACCGAGACCGACGAGGTCGGCGCCGCTCTCGAGCGCGTGCGGCAAGCCGATCCGGTGCATACGATCAACCTGGCCGAGCTCGTCGTGCTGGGCGCCGAGCGTAAGCTCGAACTGATCGAGGGGGAACGGGGCGACGACGAGCGCCGCGCGGAGCTGCGAGAGCGCTTCCTGTCCCGTACTCGGACGGGCGCGGGGATCGATTGGGAGGCGCTCCAGGACGTGCACGATCGAGGGTGGGCACACGCTGCCGATGCCTGACGGCTACGGCGCGGTCCTCTTGGACAACTCCGCTTGGGCGCGCGTCGGCCTCGGCCGGCTCCAGCCGCAGGACCGAGAACGATGGGAGGCGGCGGTCCGCGGCGACGAGATCATCGTCAGCCCACCATTCGCTCTGGAGGCGCTGTACTCGGCCCGCGACGCTGATGGATTCCGAGAGCTCGCCGAGGAGCTCGCCGGCTTCAGGCAGGTTGGCGCGAATGACCGCACGTGGCGGCTGGCCGCCGAAGCACAGGCGGCGCTCGCAGCCGACCCGGCGGTCTCGCACCGCGTCAAGCCAATTGACCTGCTGCTCGCTGCCGTTGCGGACCAGAACGCCGTCGGTGTGCTGCACTACGACCACGACTACGACACCATCCGCGAACACTCGCCTCTGGCCTTCCGCAGCGTCTGGATTGCAGGGCGCGGCAGCATCACCTGATCAGCCGCTCCGAACGCGGGCTCGGCCGCCAAGCGCGTGGACGCCTCTTCGTCGCCAACGCAGTCGTTAGCCAGCGACATCGGCACGTCGGAAGCAGTCGTCGCCGCGACGTCCGTGATGCCTGCGCCCGCCCGTGAAGCGGGCACGCCGAGCGCCGGACCAGTGGCTGCCGCAGCACCCGAGGGCGTGCCGTAAGGGGATCCTTGGGTTCTCGCGTTGATCGCAACACCATCCAGATCTGAGTCGTAGTCGTAGTCGTTGTGCTGTTGGAACCCGAAGGGTTTTCAACAGTTAGTTGCCGTTCTTTAGGTTTTCGCGCGGGCGCTGGCGCGCGTGTGCGGGGCGGTTGAGCTCGATCGCGACCGCTGGCGATCGGAAGCTTTGTCCTCATGCAAGCGCCCGGTTTGGTGGGCGCCGCCGCTGACCGGGCCGACCAGAAGGAGAGCATCATGTCCGAGCCAAGATTGGTGGACGTCACCGGTCGGCTGCGATCCCCGGCCGCGACACCGGGGCACTGGGCGGGGTGCACGCCGCCGAACAAAGGGCAGCGCTATCCGGCCGATCCGCCGACGGTCGAGGAGATCATCCTCGTCATGCGCCGGGCCGGACCGAGCCCGTATCCGGATAGGACCCGTGCGCTGATCGCGATTCTGTGGCGCGCTGGGCTGCGGATCAGCGAAGCGCTCGCAGCGCGAGCTGATCCTCGCCAGCGCCCGAGACGGACTCGCCGCCGCGCACCCTCGCGGACGCACGGGCGGGCGCCGGCCCAGGCTCAACGCCGAGCAGGTGCCGCGTTCCCTAACAGCACCCCGCATTACCTGACCGCGCCGCTCCCAGAGCCGGGTCGACGCGCGGGATAGCATCACGGACAGAACCGGATTACGTAGCGCCCCGTCGCCCAGGATCTCCCAATGGCCTCACTCACGGACGTCGACCTAAAGATGAAGCTGGGATCCGGGGAGGGTCTGCGCCGCGTCGAGGCCGCGCAGAAACGGCTGCTCGCGCTGCGGCTGCAGCTCGGCGGCCTGATCGGCGGGGGCCGGCTCGGCCCGCCGCTGTGCGTCCTCTTCGAGGGCTGGGACGCAGCGGGAAAGGGCGGCGCGATCAGGCGTCTCGTGAGCCCGCTCGACCCTCGGCACGTTCGCGTCTCCCAGTTCGCCGCACCGAGCGAGGACGAGCGCCGCCACCATTTCCTGCACCGCTTCGCGCCGGCGCTGCCGGGGTGGGGCGGCATGGCGGTGCTCGATCGCTCGTGGTACGGGCGAGTGCTGGTGGAGCGCGTCGAGGGATTCGCGACCGAGGAGCAATGGCGCCGTGCCTATCCACAGATCGTCGAATTCGAGCACTCGTTGGCGCTCGAGGGGCTGGTGCTCGTCAAGTTCTGGCTGCACGTGTCCGAGGACGAGCAGTTGCGCCGCTTCCGAGCCCGCGAGCACGACCCGCTCAAGCGCTGGAAGCTGACCGGGGAGGACTGGCGCAACCTGTCGCACCGCGCCGACTACGAGCAGGCGGTCGAGGAGATGCTGGCGCAGACCGACCATGACGTTGCCCCGTGGTACGTGGTCGCAGCCGAGTCGAAGGCCTTTGCGCGCGTGCGGGTGCTCGAGCTCGTGATCGAAACGGTGGAGAAAGCACTGCGGGCGAGCGGCGAGGAGCCGGTCGACGCCGAAGCAGCGCTCTAACCGGCAATCCCGGCGAGCAACTCGAGCGCCTCACGGCGTACCGTGACCGCCGCGCGGTCGACAGCGAGGGCGACAGATTCGCTGAGCGAGCGCCGGTCTCGTAACAGGCTCCCTCCAATCCATAGACGACGACGGTCGACGGCAGAGTTTTCATCACGCGGGCGAGCTCGATCGCCTCCGCGACGCCGAGCGCGTGCGTCGAGGCCTCGCCCAGCGGCATCGGAACCCGGGTCGAACTCGCGTCGACGCGCTGAATCGTTCCCTCCGCGAGCCGGGACGCGGTGGCGCAGCAGCCGGCCGGCCGGGCTGCCGGCCTCCCGCCGAGGAAGGCGTAGCGGGGAGACTCCCGCGGCTCCTCGGTGACGTCGGTGAGTCCGCCGTCCTGATCGACGCGCGCGCGCCACACGTTGACCTCGGGCGGTAACTGGTACTGCTTCCAAAGAGTGGGGCCCGACCGCGTACCCGAACAGCACCTCGTCTTGGCGGCGCCGCCGGCGGTAATGGCCAGCCTCCTGCTCGTCCGTCCGTCCACCCGACCGGCAGGTCCGCCGACGTCGCGATCTGGTCGTAGACAATCGCCTGGTCGCGGACAGTCGGACCGACGATCGTATAGCCGCGGCGAGCCAACGCGTCCAGTAGCCCGTCGAAGCCGTTGCGCTCGATGACGTGGAGCCCGCCCATCTGGATGTCGAACTCTACGGTGCGCGGGTTACGAAGTGAACGCCTTCGAGCCCTTCAAGTGAGAAGCCCATCGCCGCGCCGGGCGAGACGTCAACCAGGAAGCGCGGCCGGTTCCAGCGTTCGTAGTGGTCGGAGTCGATATAGAAAGGCGCGCCGCCGATGTCGCCAAGCCAGATATCGTTCGGGCTCTCGGGCAGCTCGCCTGCCTTGAGGCAGATCGGGGAGGTGCCGTCACAGCACCCCCCCGACTGGAAGAAGGCGAGCGGACCGTGAGCGGCCTCGAGCCGAGCGATCATCTCGACGGCCGCTTGGGTCACCCCGACGGTCGGCAGACTGCCGCGAACCGCGTCCATCCCTAGAAGAGCCCGACCGGGTTCTGGTCGTTGTACCTGGTGGTTGACTCGACTGGGGACATGGCTTCGCTCCTTGCTCGAACACGGTTCTATCGCTAACTGAACCAGCAATCCTCCCCGTCGCCATCCGCGGCACAGTGCAGACAGATGCGGGAAAACCACGATGCGAACAGCGGATCGCCGCGCGCGTCAGGATCCGAGCAGCGACCGGCCCGTCATCGCCGGCGGCGCCTCGATGCCGAGCAGCGCGAGGACGGTCGGCGCGACGTCGGCGAGCGTTCCTCCACCGGTCAGGCTGACGCCACGCGCTGTGACGATCAGCGGCACGAGGTTGAGCGAATGGGCAGTGCTGGTGCTGCCGTCGGGCCCTAGCAACTCCTCGGCGTTGCCGTGGTCGGCGGTGATCACGCAGGCCCCGCCGGCCGCGTGGACCGTCGAGACAACCCGTTCCAGGCACTCGTCAACGGTCTGGACCGCGGTGATCGTCGCGGGGATCACCCCGGTGTGACCGACCATGTCGGCGTTGGCGAAGTTGATCACAGTGAAGCGGGGATGATCCTCGGTGAATGCGCGCTCGAATGCGGACGCCACCCCACGGGCGCTCATCTCAGGCTTGAGGTCGTAGGTGGCGACGTCGCGCTGCGAGGGGACCAGCTCGCGACGCTCCCCGGGGAGTGGCCGCTCCTCGCCACCGTTGAAGAAGTAGGTGACGTGGGCGTACTTCTCAGTCTCGGCCACATGTAGCTGGGTCTCACGAGCTCGCGCCACCGCCGCGCCGAGTGTGTCGGTCGCGTGCGCTGAGCGAAACGCGACCGGGTACGGCCAGCCCCGCTGGTACTCGGTCATCGTCGCCAGCCGCTCTACCGGTGCCGCGCCTGAGCGTCCGCGCCACCCGGGCAGGTCCTCGGCGCCCTCTCCGAAGCCAGGCTCAGCGAGGGCACGCACGATCTCGCGCATCCGGTCGGGCCGGAAGTTGAAGCACAGGACGCTGTCCTGCGCTCGAATCCTGCCCTCGGCGCCGACCGCCGTCGGGGCGATGAACTCATCGGTCTCACCGCGAGCATAGGCCGCCTCTGCGGCGGCGGGTGCGCTCGGCGCGTTGTGCGCAGCGCGTCCGTGGACGAGCAGATCGTATGCCGCCTGGGTGCGGTCCCAGCGCCGGTCGCGATCCATCGCCCAGTAGCGACCGACCACGCTGGCCACGCGGCCGACCCCGGCATCGCCACACCATTCCTCGAGCTCGCGCAGGTAGCCCTCGCCGGCTGTCGGCGAGGTGTCGCGCCCGTCGGTGAAGCAGTGGAGCACGAGGTCGGAGACACCCAAACCACGGGCGAGCTCGATCAGAGCGTGCAGATGCTCGAACCCCGAGTGAACGCCGCCGTCGGAGACCATGCCGACGAGGTGCACGCGCTCGGCGCCGGCGAGCGCAGCGTTCACCACCTCATTGCCCGCGAGCTCGCCGCCCGACACGGCGTCGTTGATCACGGTCAGCGTCTGGGGCACGACAGCGCCCGCGCCAAGCGTCAAATGGCCGACCTCGGAGTTGCCCATCTGCCCCTCGGGCAAGCCGACGCTCCGGCCGCTCGCTCTCAGCGCCGTGTGAGGGTAATCGGCCCACAACGCGTCGAACACCGGAGTCCTAGCGAGCGCGATCGCGTTACCCGAACCCGCGGGGGCGATCCCCCAGCCGTCCATCACGATCAGGCACACGCACGCTATCTCTGTTCGCGCCGGCGCGGGCGTGATGGTCACCGGACACCGACCGGCACGACCACACGCTGTGCGAGATCGACGAGCCGGGTCGAGTATCCCCACTCATTGTCGTACCACGCCACGACCTTCACCTGGGTCCCGTCGATGACCGCGGTCAATGAGGCATCGAAGGTCGACGAGTACGGCGAGCCCACTATGTCTGAGGAGACGATCGGATCCTCGGTGTAGGCGAGGAT
>Ga0302325_10003266_pt1 | contig 38400 bp, 32 predicted proteins | sample Palsa_T0_2_FD_201948 | JGI IMG/M metagenome (GOLD analysis project Ga0302325, IMG submission 201948) | Peat permafrost microbial communities from Stordalen Mire near Abisko, Sweden - Palsa_T0_2 | ecosystem: Environmental > Terrestrial > Soil > Palsa > Peat permafrost | place: Sweden: Abisko...
TCCTTAGAGAATTAGAAGCGCTGGTGCCCCAGAAATCGCAACTTGTTAAACGGAGAAAGGCGTCGTAGAGTGGGTTACACCGGAGCCGCTAGTTTCAACGGAATTCCGGGCGTTCCCCCGATCACCGCCCGGTTTGCCATCCGCGCCTAAAGATCGGACCACAGGAATACCCCCGGAAACTTCGTAAAGGAATGTTCTGTCCCACGGGTCGCGCAAAGATTCTTTGATGTAAGGGCCGTTCCAGCCTTTTGTGCCGGGGTTGGTAACAAGGGCTTTCAACCCCACATTGGAATCTGGATATTCTCCACAATCCAATCTGTACTTTTCGAGGGCTACACTGAATCGTTCTAAACGTACCCGCGCCACTGCGAACTGGATGGACCCGGCAGGTATGATGCAGACCACGGCTAGTCTAAACAGGATGAGGTGGAGGCTGATGGCAATTCCCGCAACGGCACAAATTTGGATTGTTGGTCTAAGGGCTGGATAAATGGCGATACCGAGCGCCTGCAAGTACGCTGTGAGAGGTCGGGGCGATCCCATACTCTTTCAAGACGTTCGAGACATGAAAAATGTCGAATTCGGGGCAGGCCAAGGCGCCACGCGTTCGTCCAGCATCAATGCGGTTGCCGGTTGTTCGTCGACGGGGGCCTTCGCCGCGCCGAGTGAATCAAACGGAATTTTCGACTAAGTTAACAGAGTGCCCTGCGCTCCACGCGGTCCTGGCTCGGTATTCCGATCTCGAACTGCCTTGCTAGACTCGAAACATAGATATATGTCGAACTCGCAGACGTGTGCGCGATTATTCGTTTGCTTGCTCGTGGCAATAAACGTTAAAGCGGCCCTCCCAGAGCCGATATCTCAGCACATTGCCTGGAATCCCCCATCCAGCGTTGGCGTTCCGGATTACGTAGTAAAGGTCACGACAACAATGTTTGCAGCCGGCTTGGCCGATCCAAGAGGCGGCTCCTATCGTGAAGTGGATCTCCCCGTTCACGTCGGCGACAAGAAAACGCTGCCGACACACGCCTGGGTTTTCCCAGGCGGATACGCCGTTTGCTGGGATGGCCTTGTTTATCGAGTGAACACGGTCGGCCCTCCTGCCGATCTGGATCGGGACATCCACACCATTGTTAGCGCCCACCCCTGGAGCGCCCGAATGCTCATGCGGCGTATGGAGGATCACGACCCCGAAAGGGCTGCGTTCTGGTACAGCCTGAGCTACCAAACATTGGCGCCTACCTTCATCGCCCTGCTGCTCCGCCTAGGAAGGTCCGACTTGGCCGCTGAGTTATGGAAAGCGCCCGAGGGAGGAGCCGTGGACTGTTTCGGATGCCCTCAACAACACGAGGCCGATGAAGCATCGTGGCTGGTAACGATGGCGCGGGCCTGGTTTGGGACAGCATACTCGCGGCTTGTGGGCGCATTCTCGCGCGACGACTACCAGGACGCGGTCGATGTGGCGGAGTCGCTTCTTCAGTGGCAAGCGCGGGAGCCCGACTCGTGGCGAGAACGGAAAAGCTGGTTCCAGTTGCGTGTCCCCGACATCTCGTTTCTGGCTCCGGTCCCGGCGCTGCTCGCCGATTCGAGGCGCCGCCTTCAGGAACCCGCTCGACCGCCTTTGGAACTCCAGGCTGGCCCAAAAGCTAACGTTCAATCCGCTCTACCCGGCCAATCGCAGGCCGCACGTATTGCCTACTTGATCGAGCGCCTGGAAGACGTCGAGGGCGCCAAGCTCACCTTTCCAGGTTCCCTCACGTATTCGTTCGATCCTGTTTACTCAGCTCTGAAGAATGAGGGCGACGCGGCGGTGGATTCGCTGCTGGACGCCTACGAGTTCGACAATCGCCTGACCCGCACTTTTGACTTTGGCCGTCCCTGGTATATCGACCGAACTCCGATTCCTGTCCACGACGTAGTGCAAATCCTGCTGGGAGATCTCCTCGGTAACAGTATCGGAACCTCCAGTCCGTCTGAACTGCGCGACTGGTGGGCGCAACGAAAATCAAGCAATCGATCCGAACGAAGCTTTGGGCTCCTCGCCGACGATAAGGCTGAGCCCCAGCAGTGGTTGGAAGCCGCCGATTTTCTAACCACTAGGTCCGACGTGCAATGGTCGGAAAGGGGTAAGTCGAGCAAAACGGGAGCTTGCGACCCTACAAAGGCCCCACCGGATGTGAATGGTGAACGGCTTAGGACGCGAAAGAACCCCAGTATTAGCGAGCTTATTGCGAAACGCACTGCCAGCCTGGTCGCATCCGGTTCGGAGTTGGCATGCTCCATGTCGGTGAGAGCGGCTTTGTGGGATGGCAAGACATCAACTCCGGTTTTGCAACAGGCCGCGACCCTCAAATCATGCCGAGCGGATCAGTTAGTGGCCATCGCAAGATTGTCCCTCGGCGTTCCCGGCGCGGCGGCCGAATGGGCTTTGGAGCTAGCGGACCATCCGAAATTTCCTCCTCTTAGAAACGATGAACTGGCCCCGCTGTGGATGTTTCCGGCTGATCCCGTGCTGCAGCAAACTGCGGAGCGTCTATTTGCCTCGTCTACCTCCTCTTGGTCGCCAACGCTAAAGTGGGACGAAGTGAACTCGCCGTTACTGGCTGTTCCAGCATTTCGACAAGCGGTGCTCTCAGCCTTAGAAGATTCGAGCGTCGTTGGAAAGGCACGGCGCACAATGGAGGGAAGGCTGTCCTTCAGTTTTGCAAACGGCGGCGGTGGTGGATCTGATGCCTCTGACAACGACCCCAGACAGGCTCCGCCAGGGCAGGAACGACCGGTGCGCGTTATGGACTTCGTGGCTTGGGAGCTGAGCAATCTTGAGGGAGCCCCGGAATTTGGCCTGGATTGGTCGAACAACGACAAAGACATGGCGATTTCAGCGACAAAACAATTTTTGAGAGCGCATGAAAATCAAGTGCGAGCATTTCCCATGCAGCTTCAAGACACAAACTGCCCCGGTCAGCAAGTTTACTTGAGTAGATAGTCCTTGCTGGAGTCAACGCCGAGCCACCGGCTCGGTGTGTCAGTGCGGACGCGCAACATGTCAAAGTTGCCACGCGACCGCGACTAATGATCGCGCCGCACGCGTACCGTAGTGCTGGCACCAAACGTGCCAGGTTGGGGCGCGGAAGTTGTTGTGCGAGTTTGATAGCTTGGGTCCACGGATGATGCGGTTCATTCCACTATGCTTCGTGCTGAGTACGTCCCTTCTTCTCTCCGCGTGTGCTGTCTCTTCGTGGAGTCAGCAACCGGGGAGGCAATTGACCACCGCATTTTGGTATTGGCAGGGCTCCTCTGTAGACCCGACATGGTCTAGCCAGCCGGTTGACGCCGTCTTCGTTCAGGTGGGTAACATTCGCTCCGACCGGCCGGGAGGCGGCACCGAGCGGTGGTTTGCATACGGAGATCTACCGAAGGACCTGCCGCCCGCGCGTGACTATTGGCTCGTATATCGATTCGATGGAACAGGGGTGCCGGACGTTCAAGTTGCGCCTATCATTGGCGAAGAAATCTCGCAGCTTCAGGCTACAGCCCAAGACAGAAATCTCCACGTGATTGGCGTGCAGCTCGACATCGACAGTCCTACGGGATCGCTAGTGCAATATGCCAGATTTCTTCACGAAGTGCGAACGAAGCTTCCGTCGGGGCTGCGTATCTCGATCACCGCGCTGCTTGACTGGTTCCGGAGTGGAACTTCAGTAGACGGCGTAATCAACGAGGTTGACGAGTTCGTTCCGCAGTTTTACGATTTATCCGATCCCACCGGATATGGTCGCAAAGCGGCCATAACTGCTCAAGTGGATGCGGTACGTTGGGGGCCGGTCTTCAATCGTTTTGGCAAGCCATTTCGCATTGGTATTTCCACATTTGGACGTGCGCGCGCCGTACCCGTAGCTGCAAATTCCGGTACCGCGAAGTACGCACGAATATCCCTGTTTGGGGATGTCGGGTTGATGGATATCGCGACCAACTCAGCATTTGAAATCGAAACGAGCCGCGACCCTGCCAATGAGCTCGTCCTCACGTTTCGAGCAAAACACGAGACACGCATCGACTACAACCGTTTTGGACCCGGCGATGCAATTCAATTTATTCTGGCAACCCCAGAGTCCGTTCGATCTGCCGTGGACAACGTGCGCCGGATGCACGGCAATTTGATCGGAGTCGCCTTCTTTCGTTGGCCGGCGACCGAAGATACGTTGGCAATGCAGCCGGAAGAGGTTCTTGCGGCCGCCGGGAACACCCCACAGCATCCGAAACCAGCTCGCGTAGAAGTTGTCAATGGCCACTGCGCGGCCGTGCAATGCGGCGATATCTACCTTATGGGAGCCGATCCGTTTTTTCCGAAGGAGACTCACTATGAGATCCGCAGTTCTGCGAACTTCGAGTACTTCCTCCCTGAACACAACATGCCAGTTCGAATCCTGAGTCCTTCCCAGCTCGATTTGTCGCTACCTGCCTATTGCGGAAGAGGGCGGCTTTACCTGGGACGAGCCATTACGGCCACGCGCTCAGAGTTCACAGTGGAGCGGCAATGAGGACGTGCCGCCTTCTGAAACGCCCATTCGTCTTGCTGTTGGGCACCGGACTTCTCTTCGGATGCGCGTTCGATGACACGCTCCGGGCGTACTTGAACGCACACTTCTGGTTGCCGTTCGCTAAGAGCGCAGCAAACTTTGAGAGACGGAATGTGCGGAGGATATCGGCGCCATTTGCTGGAATGGCCGTGGCAGAGGGCGGTCATCTGGCGGGTCTACGGTCGGCATATCAGAAAATCTCCACGCCTGATCCCCTTGACAGACCGCCCGAAGTCTCTGTTCCTCGGCAAGCCCTGGAAGCCGCCCGCGCCGACCCGTCCCTTACGAAGCGCGAAAGGGAAGAAGTGGCTCTTCTCGACGCGAAAGTCGATATGCGAGCAGCGAGTCCGCAAGACGCGGAGCTTTTGGAGCGCGCCAAGAAGAAGCTGATTGCATTCTTGGCCACCGCTCGGACTCCGGAATTTCGTAGCGAGGCGCGAGGGTGGCTCGCTCATATCGATTATCTCCTCGGCGATCAAACGGGGGCTGGAAAAATCTACCTTGACGAACTGAATCGCGACGGATCAAATCTAAGTCGTGAGACGCTCTTGAATTCTCTGAGGTTGAACTACGGCTACGATGGGGGACCGGAATTGCTTTCCCATTTGCAGGAGTATTTTGATACGCCGGAACATGCGGCATTTGCCATTCAATTGGTGACAAACCCGCATTGGACCACGGGTGGCGACAGGTTTCCCCGAGACAACTCCGAAATCGAAGCGCAAACCTACTCACGGGTTGTGAAACTCCTCGAAGCGCATCGTGAGCTTTTGCGCTCAAAGAACGGTGTCAATACCCTGGCGTTGCTCACCATGAGGACAGCGCTGCGGATGGGCGATCCAGCTGGCGCAAAGAAGATCGCCGACTCAATTCCCAGCGACGATCAGATCCACGCTCAACCCGATTTCAACTGGATGCTCGCATCCTCTAACTTTCTTTCCCATGATTATGCGGCCGCGGAAGCCCCTCTGCTCGGATTGTTCAGATCGCCCCTTGCTTCGGAAAGTCAAAAGGCCGCCGCTGCATATGGACTGTGCGGCGTCTACCAGAAGACCGGAAACACGACAGAACAATTGCGATACGCGCTTTGGCTGTATTCGGGGGCACGGAAGAACCAGATGTGGTTGAGCACGGGCCTTTCGGATCTCTCAGTCTATTGGGCTGTCTCGGGATGGGATCTAAATTTGCTTCTGGAGACGGACGCCTCCGTGGATCAGCTAAGATCCTTCGTCAGTCAGAATCCGGATTTGCAGGACATCGGCCTCGTGAAGTATTCTCTGGCGGTTCGATTGACTCGCGAAAACCGATACTCAGAGGCTGCGGACATTTATCAATCGATCCACGCTCTCCGGCGTGCCCCCCGAATCCGGCGGCTGGCGGATCTGTACAGTGAAGCGAATCGAACTGACCTGAACGATTCGCAGCGTAACGAAGCGAAGCTCCGCCTGGCTGAATTCCTGAGCGCAAATCCGGACAGGATTTACTACAATGACGCGCTTTGGCATGGTTTGCAACGGTATGCTCTCGAAGCCGAGCACGACGACCGTCTAACTCGCCGAGAGCGCGACGCCATGATCGCGAGCGAGCGGAAGTTGCAGGACGACCAGGAGGAGCGCTGGCGAGCTTACCTGATTCTGCGTGAGGTTATCGGGAGCGACACGACCTATCTGCGTCCGAAGGCCGCGACATTGGCCCTTGAGTGTCTCCGTGGCATCAGCGACCGCTTCGGACGCCAAGAGGAGATTCGGAAAGCAGACATCGAATTGCGTTTGCTCCGATGAGCTTTGTCTAGGCTTGCCTGCCCCCGAACTGCACCGTGCGATAGGATTCTTTTCATGCGTTCCTCAGCGAAAGCGCTCTTGCTTGTCTTCATCAGCGCGCTTTGGAACGTACAGGCTCAAGTGCGAGAAGCGATCGGCGGAGGTCCGCCGGGGGGAGCAGTACAAGCGATTGTTTTCGATCCCAAAGATCGAGCCACAATCTACGCAGCGACGGATTGGAGCGGAGTTTTCAAGAGCACTAACGGTGGGGAGAGTTGGATGGCTATAAACGCCGGACTTGCAAATTCGGCGGTCTACGCCCTTGCAGTGAACCCTTTGGAGCCTGCCACTCTTTACGCAGACACGGGCAACGGGGTTTTCAAGACTACCGACGGCGGTAAAAGTTGGAAATCTTCCAGTTTTGGCCTCCCCAAAGAAATTGGCCGGTCAACTATTGAGATGCTAGCCATTAACCCGATAAATCCCCAAATCGTTTATGCGGGCACTTTTGATCGAATCCTCAAGAGTATTGATGGAGGGAAGATCTGGATTACAGCTGCCAGGCACCCACACATCACACAAACGTCAAGCTTCAAAGCGCTCGCCGTCGATCCCTCCCATCCCAGTACGGTCTATGCGGCCGCTGGAGACAGCGGACTACTGAGGAGTATCGACGGAGGGAAGAAATGGACCGCAATCAGAACTGAGGCATGGGTCATTAGCGTCGTAGTTGATCCGTCCGACTCAGCGGTGATCTATGCCTATGACGGCGCAGAAGTTTTGAAAAGTACTGACTCGGGAAAGCATTGGAGTGAGGGAAGGTTATTTCCGCCGACTGTGTCTTTGGCGTTAGCAATCAGTCGTAAAGAACCTGGCACACTCTACGCCGGGAGCTTCGAAGGCAGAGTATTCAAGAGCACTAACCGAGGCGAAAGTTTCACGCAGGTGAAAGCTCCTACATCGAGCGACGTTAAGATTCTGGCGATCGATCCGCTGAACCCTGACACACTTTACGCCGGTACGGGAGGCGGTGTCCTAAAGAGTGTAAGCGGAGGACGCAGTTGGAGATCTAGCAACTCGGGAATTACAAACTCAAATGTCTCCGTAATTGCGATTGCCTCCTCCCAACCTGCGACACTCTACGTTGGAACCTATAATGGCGGCATTGCCAGGAGTTCCGATGGCGGGGACAGTTGGACCTCCGCCAACGTCGGGCTAACCAACGCCAATGTTTGGTCGCTGGCCATCGATCCCCGCGATTCAGGCAAAGTCTACGCTGGAACTTTCCAAGGAATCTTCAAGAGCAACAACGGCGGGACGACCTGGTTTGACGCCAGCCAAGGACTGCCGAACATAGCGATTTGCAGCCTGGCTATTAATCCATCGAATCCGGATGTACTCTATGCACCGGCTTCCGACGACGGTAAAGCATTCAAGAGCACCAATGGCGGCGATAGATGGGAGGAAATCCGCTTCGGGTTTCCAAGGCTTGGCGGCTGCGGCCTCGTGATGAATCCGGCGGATTCTTCCGTCCTCTATGCGACAACTTACGCAACGCCAACTGGTAGTGGGATCTTGAAGAGCGTGGATGCGGGCAACACGTGGAAAAACGATGGTTCTGGTTCCCGCGTCTTCGCCCGCCTTTGGACCGATTCCGCTAGTCTTGTGATCGATCCCGCGAATCCCACAACTGTGTACGCCGGTTCATCCGCCGGAATCTTCAAGAGCCTCGACCTCGGAAAAACGTGGACGGTGGTGAGCACCGCTTTCCCGACGAGGGGGCTCCGTCGCATCCTGCTCGATCCCTTCAACCCCAATGTCGTCTACGCAGAAGCAGAACTCAAAGGGCTCTTTAAGAGCACCGACATGGGACGTAGCTGGAAGCCAATCAATTCCGGTCTTCCTGACATGAGCGTCCGTGGCTTGGCAATTGACCCCACTGATTCGCGCATACTGTACGTGGGCACCTTCAAACGCGGTGTCTTTAAGAGCACAAATGGCGGGGAGAGTTGGCAACCTACCGGCACGAAAGAGTGAGCACCTTGAAACCGCTACTCGAGCCAGGTGCAGAGCGTGGAGTGCCTAAGTTGGAGCCCGCCAGTTGAAGATTTCTGGAAGGGAACCGACGCACCGCCCGCTTGCCCTATGGCTGCTGGATAGGGGGTCCGTTTGAAATATGCCCACTACCGACTGTTGGCTCTTCGCTAAATGTGAGAAAAAGGATTATCCTTCAATGCAAGGTTTACCCGGCCTAAGTGCAGAAAAGGCTTCCGCAATGTTCAGAAGGGAGTTAAGCTTGGATCAAAAAGCCATGGCTCGAATTTTCCTGTTATTTGTTTTTGGTCTGGGACAGACCGTAGCGCTCGCGTGTTCCTGCGTTACCTCGGGGTCGGCCTGCGGCGCATTACAAGGGACGCAGGTTGTTTTTGTAGGCCGGGTCATCGAAGACAGTGGGGAGGGATTCGGAAAGGGTCCTGCCAAAATGGCCGTTGAGGAGATCCTGCACGGTCTCCCGAAGGAGGTGCGGGAGATCACGGTCGAAACCGGGGCCGGGACCAGTTGCTACATGCGCCTTCAGAAGGACGAGAGATACGTAATCTATGCCACCGCAAGCGGCTCGTCGGGCCGAGTTTCGCGCAACTTTTGTTCATTTTCGTTTCTGGTTGCGGGGAACGAGGCGTTGCTCGCCGCGCTGCGCGAGGAACAAGCGCAAGGGAAACCCAGGCTTGTGGGGAAGGTCCAGCTAAGGACCTCTCAATTCGATGCGGGAGGCAATGGTGTTGGAGGCCTGCGAGTAACGGCGACGGGGGACGGGACGAAGCTCGATGCGATCACTAGGTCGAACGGCGAGTTTGAGCTGCGGGACGTCCCGGTTGGCAAATATCATCTTTCGGTGTCCTCGGTCGATTACATTGAGGACCAGGACCGCTTTCCGAGGGAGGATCCGACCGTCCGATCGGGCTTGTGCGAGTATCAGAACTTATTCGTCTGGCCCGATGGGCGGATTGCAGGGAGTTTGAGCGACGCAAACGGAAAAGCGCTGAGCGGTGTAACCGTTCAGGCATTCGCCCGAGACCGGCGCGGAGAACTCGGCACATCTCCCGTCAAAGCAGCCGTGAGCGCCGACGATGGAAGCTACGTCATCCGTGGTTTGCCCGCGGGCGATTTCGTAGTCGGCGTGAATGGTGAAAAGTATGACGATAAGGCGCCGTGGCCGCCGATGTTTTATCCGCGAACGGCGAACCGGGACTCCGCGCAGTGGCTGCATTTAGATCAGGGGCAGAGGCAGGCTGCTATCGATCTTCAACTCGCTTCGCCGCGGAAGATCGCGGTTCTTCATATCGAAACGGTGTTTGAAGACGGAAGCCCTGCCTTCGGAGCAGGGGCGAACGTCGAAAACCTGGAAGGGATTCAACGCTTTTTTGTTTTGGGACTGGACAAACGAACGGGAGAGAACGATCAAAAGTCGGTTCACGATGTAAACGTCTACATGGGGGAGACCTATCGAGTTCGCGGCTTTTTGCACGAGGTAAAGAGTGAAAGCGACACTGTTGCGGTCGGCCAGCCGATTCGCATGAACGTTCGTTCCTGGAAGGGATTGTCTGCTCCCGTCGAGATTACAGCGCCCGAACTTCGTGTACGAGTGGTTCTAGCGGAGGAGCCAGCAGCGAGAAGCCGCTAACTGTGGCGGGAAATTCGCGCACTTCCTGATATATGTGCTCTGCTTCGTACAACGGATACTACGAATTCAAACCGTCTGCGTTACCCTATCTGGCTAACGGGCAGCTCGTAGATAGCTCGCGAGCTAAAGAGAATCGAAGCGACTGCATGGCCCGCTTCATCACTTCGTGTCTTCTGATCGGCGAATAGCAGAGAATCAACGCTGCGGCGGGAGCGCGGCAAGAGGAATCCCCGCCTATCTAGCGCCGAAAGGCTTTGGGCCAATATGGGCCAAGCAGCCTTGGCAACTGTGGCAAGTGAGGCGCCGATAGCAACCGATTATCTGTAGCTTACGGTAATATCAATGCCTGTGATAGTCCGAATCCCTCTCTCTCCGCCATATTAGAATCATTAATTCGATGAACGGAAAAAGGGCTGGAAGCGCTGCGAGTGTCCGATCTTCGCGTCCGGCACCCTCAACGGCAAAGCGCAGCGCAAAAGCACGGGTCAATGGGCATGGGAACCGGCGCGCGCTATAGCAGCGCAGTTTGAGGCGCAGGGTAGCTGGTCCGGTTCAAAACCTGAACCTCCGCGGCCCGTTGCGGCACCAGAAGCTGCGCCTCGCATTACGACTGAGCGCGCGATCAAGGCATTTACCGCTGAGTTCGAGGAGCATGCCGCTCCGAATACGCAGAAGAAGTACCGCATCCTGCTTGGAAAGATGAAGGCCTTTGCCGAGACCATGGGTTACGTCATGTTGGGTCAATGGACACCGATCGACGTGCGAGAAATGCGAACGGCATGGAGCGTCGCCCCGCAGACCGCAGCCAAGAACATGAGCCCGGTCAAAGCGTTTTTCGAATATTGCGTGGCCAATGACTGGATTGAAAAGAACCCAGCGCGTCTCGTCAAAAATCAGCGAGGCAGCGACCCCTACGCGGATTTCTACGGCTACATTGTGGTACACCAAAGCCGAGCCAATTGCCGACCACAAAGTAAGGGTTCACTTCGCGTCGGGTAACGGCGGCAACAAGATCTATATTGTTCCTTCGCTTCAAATGGTCGTCGCCATCACGTCGAATGCGTACACCACCCGATGGGGCCAACGGCGATCACAAGATATTCTGCTCAAAATCCTGTCAGCCACGAAGCCTGAATAGCTGCACAGGGCCACTGAATCGGGAACGGGAAAGGACTTCCGAGGACTAATTTAGCAGCCATGCGATTTAGCTTCCGACCAGCGACGATCGGAACGTGAGATTGTAACACCGCAATGTTCTGATTTGTGGTGCCGATAAGATCCGGATTGAAGATCGTAAGTTCAGAATAGTTACTGCTTCATAGTTGCGGTTTCGAGAAGCCGCCTTGCCACATTTTGGGGACGCATAGAACGCGGCGGTCTTGACTTCGTGGTCTCTGGAATTCACGTCGGCGGTGTTTTGCAATCAAAATCTTTCCGACTTGGAGAAAGCCCCTTTCCGCGGCAAGCAAGCAACGCGAGGTACGACACTCTTCTAAGCAAAGTGCAGATCTGGTGCGACGAAGTTTGTTAACAAGTCAATCGCCGAACACCGGTTCGCTGATTTGTGCTCCACAAACCTGCCGATGGCTGGCTTATTCCGTCTAGCACTCGCTCCCGGCAGAGGGGCCACAGCGAATGATCAGCTTCTGGATTTTGTGGCTCTTATCCGCATAGACGGTCATGGCGAGCCGCTCTTTGCAGGCGCGCAGACAGATTTCCGCGATGGCTTTCTCACAGGTCACAAAACGCTCCTTGCTCGCACAGGATTCCAGAATGAATCCTTCGAAGTCGCCAAAGCAGTCAAAGATGACTTCGCATATCTTCCCGTCATGCCGCGTTTCTTGCGGCCGGTGCGTTACCAATCCGGGGGGAACGCCCAATTGCGACGGCGGGATGGCCGACGGGTTGCCGCCAAATCCCGAGACGCGCCGGCTGACGTACGAAATAAGACGGGTCAGGACTGGATACCAACGGTAAGCCGGCGACATGTTTTGCTGCCGCCATTTCAGGATGGCCAGCGTGTTTTCCTCCTGATGCAGGAGCGCCTCATCCGTGGCCACGGGTATCTTCACCTGAAAGGTGCCGGTGATGTACCGCCAGTTGTCGACTCTTTCGCCGTGCGTGGCGCTGGGGCGTCCCCTCTGCTTCTTGCTCGGTCCGGCGATGGTGATTACCGCGGGGACTTGCCGTGATACGATCCGGCGGACCTTGAGATTGAATTCCTGGCCGGCCGTAATTCCCTTTGGCAGATCGACCGTAAACAAGCCCGCGAAGTTTTTTCCCGGCCCGGGCGGAATCGGAATATAGGTGACGCCTTGGGTGACACTGCATTTGATGGTGTTGGCGTCGGCTTTGAAGAGGTTTGGGGCGGGGTAGAGCTTTTCCGCCAAGTCCAGGACATCCTGGGAGTTTACCTGGGGCCAGTAGATGGAGGCCACGCTGCCGACCGGCAGGTTGCCCCAGTCGACCATCAGTTCGTCTGGGAGTTCGTCCAGGGAATCGGGCAGCGTGCCCGTGCCGCCGGGCGCGGGGCTGGGCCGTGTGTCAAAGGTCTGCGGGATGCGGTGCGTGTCGGGAAAACTCGGGTTGCCCGACGGCGTGATTTGCAGATTTCTCTGCGCGAGCTTGTCGCAGTTTTCCGGACTCTCCGTCACCCCATTGGTGTTGACGATGGGCGCGCCGCTGTAGTTGATCTCCGCGACGATGCAGTGATGCGTGCCGGGAAACTTCGATTGGTTGGCGCTGTCGTACACATCCAAAAAGCAGCCGAAGTACTTCCAGGCGGAATGCTGGCCTATGGGAATATCAATCGTCTGAATGTTGCCGTTGGGATTGGAACCGTCGTAGTCGGAGTCGGCGCTGGTGGTGGCAAAAAACGGAATGGTCTGCAGCGTTTGCCCCGAGGGATCCGTGGTCGCGCCGGAGGCAATGGGAACGAGGTTGCCAGCCGCATCCGTGATGGTCTGGTAGGTGGTCGTAGGCTGAAAATCCGTGTCACAGGATTGCGCCACAAAAAGCCGAAAGAACACGCGCACGTCCGGGGCGGAAGCGCCGCCCGCGTCCTGCAAACGCACGCGGGCGATGGCAAAATTATTGTTTTTCTTGCCGGCACCGTTCAGCGGGGTTACAGAAGAATCCGCCGTTTCATAACCAGATTGCCCCGGCAGACTGTTCAATGGATCGGACGACGACGGCACGGTGTAGGCGTCGTTCGTATTCAATTGATTGAGCAGGCGCTGAATGGAGTCGTTCGGATCGCTGCTGAATGTGGTTGATCCGAGAATGACATCGCCGTCGGCCGCAGAGAAAACGCGCAGATCCTGGCTCAGATAAAATGCATTGTTGTTTGGATCCACGTTGGTAAAGTAGGGATCCGCGCCGGCTATCAACTCAAAGTCAGCGCTGGCCGTTAAAAACGTTCCGCCGACGGTTATGTTCGCGGTCACCGTCTTCTGCAACTGCGAGCCGGGGCTGGTTGGAAAGTGGCTGGTGGAGTTGAACTTGATATTGAACGCAAATCGGATTCGCTGGGGCTGGTCCGGCGCGGCGGGGTTCTCGAACAGCGGCGAGCCATCCTGCGTAATAGAGTCGATGTCGGCAAAGGACTGAAGAGTTCCGGCAATGGACAGCGGCGTTGTTCCGAGTTGGTTCGGAGTGAATCCTTCGAGGATGACCCAGAAACAATCCTGATAATTCCCCGCGGAGGGGCTGCCAAGCATGTCCTTCACTTCGTCGGTGCCGAACGTGCTTTTGTCCACGACGAAGTACAGGCTTTGCGCCACGTTCTGGTAATAGAGATATACGATGCCGCCCGGAGACGCGTTGCTGACCACCACCACCTGCTGGCCGCAATCGGTAAAAGTGGTCTCCGTCTGCCAGTCGATGGTGGCATCCGTGCCGTGCGCCAGGTCCGAGCCGGTCTTGATCTCAATATCGGTAAAAGCGGTAAGGGGCGTGTTCGGATAATCCGAGCATTGCGGCACCGGTTTTGTTTCGTCCTGCGAGCCGTAGGCTTCTAATGTTTCATAGGCCCAGGTGAGTTCATCAATGTTATTTGCATCGATGTCCACACTGGTGTGGCCGACAAATGAACAGTGATAGCTGAACTCGCTGCCGGATTGACCAGTGAGCGTCATTACGCCTTGGAGCACGTCGCCGGCATTGACTTGGATGGGCGTCTTGGTGATGGCGCTGCCACCTTCGCTGTTGGCATACCAGTTGGTAATGCTCCAGATTTTGCCAGTGCCGTTGGCTGCGCCCCATTGCAGGACGGGTTGCAGGATGTGGCTGCCGTCATCCGGTTGAAGACCATTGAAGAGAAAGATGACTTGATCATCATCGGAAGACGGAACCGGGGGTACCACCCACGTTGTGCTGAAATAGACGATTGGCTGGGTGCCGGTATTTTGCCACTGGGTGTTTTCAATCCAACCCTTGTCGGTAATCGCCGGCACCGTGTGGGGTGAACTCGATTTCGATTGTTCTACCGTCCGCCGCAGATGTTCCGGCCGCTTCTTCGTCGACGTGGGGCCGAGATCCTTTACGACTTTCCCGGTGGCCGTTTCTATGATTTGGAGCCGTCCGCCTTTGCCGCTGATGTGCTGGCCATCCTCCAGAATGTGCACCTTGGATTTTGGACGCCAGCCGCCCGGCGTGAGAACTTTTTCCTCATCATTAGATGGATGATTCGGCGCGGAGGCCCTTTTTGAGGCGGCCCGGGATCCGCCTTTGCGAGAACTATCAGGAGTTTTTTCCATAGAATGCCTTTCACCTAATCGGCGTTTAAAGTCCGAAACCCCATCAATGTGGGATTTCCCGTTCTACTTCTTAGCAGGATAGTGAATCCGCGCCCCCAAACGTTACAATTCGCTCTGTTTCTTGCGCCGCACCCACTTCTCTGGGCAGCTTCCAACGGAGATTGTTGGCCACAATGCCCAATAGCGGGTTCTAAGCTCAGCCGACGCCCCTTGCCAAAAAGGTTCGGCCGGTTTCGGCAAATGTGCGCGCGAACCGCAAGACTTAAATGCCGGGCCGCGACCCTGCCAAAAACAGATGATATTGGCAGCCTCCGAGCAAAACAACGCTTCGTTTGCGTGGTGCGACCATGCAACCCGGAGATCGCTCTTGCCGATTAGCGTCGGATGGTGATCGAACAACACACCAACCTGCCCGTCAAAAATCGATCCGTTATCTGGCTTCTGCCTACTTTTGAACCTGAGTGTCTACCGACACGGTAGCTCCCGCCAGTTCCGCCAAAGCGGCGCGAAGTTCCTTTAATTTGGGTGGCTTGTTGAGCACTCGATCTACGTGAGGTGGAATGTCGCCTTCCGCGACGAGCCGCTGGCCCCATCCAGTTAGAAGTATAACTGGCGTGGACGGCGAATCGTTCTTGATCGCGCTCGCGACTTTGCGCCCATCCACATATGGCATTCCGAGATCGGTGATGACCACGGCGAAGCGCTCATGCCGCTCTTCGGCCTCGCGGAAGGCGTCGATACCTGCCTGACCGCCGTTGGCCGTCACGACGGCGTGACCATCGGCCTCCAGGGCGTCGCGGAGCGACTTTATCAATAGCGGATCGTCGTCCACGCTCAGAATCCGTAGACGTGGAGGTATGGCGTCGGGTGTAGAGGACTGGGCGTCGGCCGCGTTGGACACAGCCATCGGGAACCGCAGGCGGACTGTAGTTCCTTGTCCGATCGCGCTTTCCATTTCGATGTCCGCATTGTGCCGCCGCGTCACACCGTACACCATGGCGAGTCCGAGGCCGGTGCCGCGCTCGCCCTTGGTTGTAAAAAATGGCTCCAGGCATCGACGCCGTGTTTCTTCGTTCATGCCCACGCCGCTATCCGCCACTTCAACATCTACTTGTCGCGTTCCCGCCGGGCCATCGGTGGCTTTGGTGCGAATGGTCAGCTTCCCACCCTCCGGCATGGCGTCCACGGCGTTGAACACGAGATTGATCAATGCCTCGCGGATTTCGCTTTCAATGCCGGCGACAGGCGGGAGATTTTGACCCAATTCCAGCTTGAGTTCAATTACGATTCCTCGCTGCTGCGGCATGTCGGACCAACGCGCGCGCGCCAAGTCGACCACCTGTTGCACCAGAGCGCTCAGGTCCACGGGCGTGAGAACTAGCTCCGGCTCGTGCTGGCGATAAAACTCACGCATGCGCGCCACCGTGTGGGCCACATCACCAATGGCGCGTTGCGTGGTCTCCAGGTATTCGCGCGTTCGCTTGCTGAGACCGGTCTCCTGCTCCAGCAGCATTTCGGTGTAAATGGCCACGGGCGAAATAGCGTTGTTGATGTCATGGGCGATGCCGCTCGCCATCTGCCCCAGCGCGCGCAGCCGCTCCTGTTGCATGACGGTTTGCTGGGTTTGGCGCAGATCGTCATAAGCCTGCTGCAAGGCGCTGTAGACTTCTGATTGATGAGACGCCAAAGCGACATGTTCGCTGAGTTGTTGCAAAAACTCGCACTCGGCGCTGCTAAAACTGTTGGCGTCCCGGCGAGCAGCGATCAATATCCCGAAGACCTGACTTTCAAACAACAGCGGCGCGGCTACGAATGCGCGGAGTCCGCTGCGGGCAAGACGCTGCGGAAAGGGGAAGTCCATCTGGCTGACATCCTGCTCGTAAACCAGTCGACCGCGAACACATTGGGACAGGCCATTCTGATTGACGCCGATGTGCGCCTGATCCGTCATGGCCAATTCCATGGCCAACGCTTCGCTACGCACACCCACGCAATTGACCACGACTTCCGCGGCGTGCGCATCGTACAAGCAGACGCAACCGAAATCGATCGGCAGGCTGTCTTCCAGACTGCGAATCACCACTTGGAAGATGCTGCGAAGGTCTTGACGCTCGCCAATCGCGCGAGTGATCTGGCCGAGCAAATTCAGCCGCTCCAACTGCGTTTGCAATCTCTGTTCAGTGCGCTTGTGTCCGACGATTTCCAACTCCAGGGCTTCTACTGCCTTGGCCAGTTCCTGCGTCCTCGTCTTCACGCGCCGGTCCAATTCATCATTGGCTTCGCGGAGTTGATCGCGCTTCTTGCGCTGGGATTGAGCCACCAGACTGATCAGCAGCGAGACCCCGATAAGTAGGATCAAACGGCTGGGATCGACGCTGGTAATTCGGAAGCCGGGAGTTGCCAGCAATGGGATGCCTACCATCGTAATCAGGCAAGTCAACGCGCCCGGCACGTAGCCGCCAATCCAGGCTGTCACGAAGATGGCGAATAGGAAGAAGAAGACATATGGGAAGTCCGAGTTCTTCCCTACAAATAAAGCGATGGTCGCTTGGATGCAGATCGCGACGAAGAGGGTGACGAATGGCAGAAGGTACCTGATAACAGGTCCAGGCTGTTTCAACAAACTTTCGAAAAACCGCGCGACTGATTTGGGTGAGCGCATGGCCTAGAATTCCAGGCGGGCGCCGAGCTGAATCTCCCTGCCGGGAAGCGACGAGGTGATGGTTCCAAGAGCCGGTGAATCGATGGAGTTCACTGGGACGCCCAGATTGGTGTGGTTCAACGCGTTGAAGAACTCCGATCGGATTTGCAGGCGCCGCGTTTCGACGGATCCCAACGAGAATGACTTGGACATCGCGAGATCGATGTCGTTGAGCCCTGGAGCACGAAGGATGTTGCGCCCAGCGTCGCCGTACTCGGGCGTGGATGGAATCACGAAGGCCGCGGTATTGAACCACTCATTGATGGACTGCTGGCCGGAAGGCAGGGTGCCGCTGGCGACTCGATTCGGCCGGCAGTTGTCGCCCTGCGCGTTGATGTCCGCGCAGGACATCAGCACGCTGAACGGCGTTCCGCTTTGCGCGGTCAATATACCGCTCAATTGCCACCTGCCGAGTGCGCCATTCACAAGCTCCCTGGCGCGAGACCGCTCGGCTGGGCCGCGCCCGAACGGGATTTCCCACACGAGGCTACCCACCAACACCTGCGGGCGATCGAAACTGGAGAGCCCGCGATCCAAGTTCGTGTTGAGCGGATCCTGCGGGTACTGGCCGCTCGCTATGGCAGTGTCCGTTCCGTTGCTTTGGTTGTCGATCGACTTCGACCAAGTGTAGGAGCCCAGGAAGTACAGGCCGCCAGAAAAGCGTTTTTCGATTTTGGACTGAAGCCCGTGATAAATGGAATGAGCGCTGTTCGAAAGCTCGCGGATCTCGCCGAGCGCTGGACCGTACGGTTGGCGAGTAGTAGGATCCGTCGTGCCAGGTAACGCTGCGTTGATGTCGGACGCTGTTAGCAGCCGGTTCCCGCTGGTGCCGACGTATCCCACTTCGAACATCAATGTTGGATTGATCGCCCGTTGTATCGTGAAGCTCCAAGTCTGCGAATACTGATTACCATCCGTCGGGACGATGTAGCGCTGATTGCCCGTGGGTGCACTGGGCGATGGCATCACCAGGCCGGGCAGCACGCTGCTCAGCGTATGGGTGGGCGCCGAAAACGGAAACTCAATGATGTTGCTGAGGTAGTAAAACGGCACGTTGAACTCGTTGCTGTTGAGCACGCCTGCCGCGCCGTAGGGATCGATGAAACCGATACCATGGCGAATCAGTGGACCGGGGGTTCTGCATCGAAGGCTCGTATATCCTCCGGCCAAGGCGAACGACGACCTAGCTCTCCATGTGCAACGACAGGTGCGGAGCAAACCGGTCGGCGTCCGATCCTTCGCTGCCGCAAGCGTCGTGTTTGAACTATTGCTGATCGCTTTCGAACACTATACTGGACTCCCTTCGAACGCAAGCTCGCCCGCGCAGGTGAACGCTGACTTCCGCTAATTAGAGTTCTGGTTCATACCGCCGACGACATCCACACGGCTGCCACAAAGGGACGCCTCAAAGTGCTAGAAAATGACCTAGGACCTGGGAATTCCACCAGATGGTCACTGAGACATCACCAGTTCGTTCGTTGCGCGGCTTCCGGCGTGTCGAGATTGCGAAAACGAAGATGGTGGTTGTCCCTTCGCCGGCCCGCCGGATACTAGCGCCCCAAGGTCGGATCTGTTTTAGGTGAAATCGTCACGCGCGTGCGCAAACCATGGAAGGCCATACTAACTCTCGAAAGCGACCTGGGTGGTGTCCATCGGGCAATATCGGACAAGGCGCCAGAGCGTTTACGGCACACTAGGGGTGCTCGGCAAGGTGTTTTCTGCAAGTGGCTGCACCGATGGACCCCTCAAGGGTCCGAATCCCTCTCTCTCCGCCATTCATTCTAAAGCCGTTATTGTTATGGGCCAAAATTTTGGTGCAAAATGGTCTTTATCCCGCGCGTCGCGGACATGTGGATACGGAGGATCGGAAAGCAGCGGACGGCAATATATTGCCAATCTCCGGCGGAGGCATGACTCGTCTCGACCTGGCACAAACCCAGCAGTCTGTCGCAACCAAATTGATGATCCGCTCGGTCAGCGATGGCCCAACGCTGAGCCGACTTCCAGCACCAATCGTCCTTAGCAATCGCTCAGAGCGCGCTAGAGTGTGTACATTACGCCATTCCGAACAAACCGCTGATGGCCACCGAGTTCTCGCGCGGTTGTCGGCTAGCGTTAAATTAGGTGCCGCCACGTGGACGCGTGCCAACGGTATCCACTTCTTGGTTCGAACCGGCGTCCACGCGCCAGGTCCTCGCAAAAATCGTCCAATTTCCGGCCTGGAGACTTGGTGGAACTAGGGACCTTACGTCCTGAGCCGAGAGAAACCGCGAGGAAACGCTCCCACACGGCAGAAGGTTATTTGGTACTGCGGACCACTCTCGACCGCCTATGATTAGGTTCAGGCTCTTAGTTCTCGCAACGCAATGGGTTCAAGTTGGATCAAATTCTCATGCGACAGGCCTAGTCTTGCTTTCGCCCACCACCCCTGCTCGTTGCAATTCGGGTCCAATCCGCTCTCATGATAGCCTCATGACGGAGTGGCATTTGAGTCCTTTTGGACCCTTTGGTCCTTCGCGGAATCAATAAGTTGCCTTGTGGAAATGCCGGAACCGGTCAATTCCATTGCCCGTTTCCGAGATCGGCGAGCTTTTTCCCGACCGTGGCGCCGGGGGTGGCCCGGAACGCCCGGTAGAACATCTTGCCTGTAGCTAGAACGCTGAGGCTGCTATCGAGCACCAAAAGTTGCTCCTGCATGGCATGGCTCACGATCTGATCGAGAGAAAGGAAGTCGTGACTCTTCGATAGTTCTGGAACGTTGCTCATGATCGTCTGCCTTTTCGCGCTGTGCGCTCTCAGGTAGTTTGCGGCGCGAAGCCCCGGCGCGTTAGCTTGCCCCAGACTTTTTTCTTCTTGGTGCGCAGCGCTTGGAATATGCCGCTGAATCTCCAAAGCGCGTTGGTCTGGCGGTAACCGAAATTTTCAAGCAAGGCCGCCCAGATCAGCGAGGCGAGGTCTAAGGGGTGGGCATAGCGCCGGGTAGTGAATTCTTCCAGCAGTACAGCGCTGATGGAGATCATCGTTCCAAATAGCACCGATCCGATGAAAAACAACAAAGCGGTGGTCATCGAGATGAAGCCAATCAACAGGCCCAGGATGGTAATGACATAGCCCGTCACTTCAACTGTCGGGCCAAGTATTTCGAGAAACAGAAGGTACGGCATCCCAAAGCAACCGACCACTCCGAATTTCGGATTGAACAGCATGCCGCGATGCTTCCACATGGATTCCACCCCGCCACGCTGCCAGCGTTTGCGCTGCACCGCGAGATTTTTCCAGGAATCCGGCACCTCGGTCCAGCACACCGGGGTGGGCACGAAAACAATTTTGTAGGCGCGCTTCTTCTCGCGGCTGATCCGGTGCAGCCGGATGACAAGCTCCAGATCCTCAGCCAGGCTATTGAGCTCGAACCCGCCGGCTTCGATGACGCTGTCTCGACGGAACAACCCGAACGCGCCGGAAATCAGCAACAGCGAATTCATATAACTAAGAGCGACGCGGCCTCCCAGGAAGGCGCGCAGGTACTCCACCACTTGAAACTTCGTCAACAGAGAAGGCGGAGCGGCCACTTTCGTTACGGCTCCATTCTCTACGGTGCACCCATTCACTACCCGAATGATTCCGCCCACCGCGATGGTGCTCTCGTCTTCGAGAAACGGCCTCACCACCAACAGCAGCGAATTGCTCTCCAGAAGAGAATCAGAATCCACCGCGGCGATGAGCGGCGTGCCGGCATAGTTGACCGCCGCGTTGAGACTGTCGGACTTGCCACCATTCTGTTTGTCGATAACCAGCAGCTTGAGATTTTGAGACTCATAGACCGCATTGACCGCCGCGCTGGCTAAGTTGTGCATCGGTTGCCGGGCGGACCTATAGAGATGAAACTCGTCGATCAGAATTTGCAGCGTACGGTCGTCCGACCCATCGTTGACGACAATGACCTCGTGTTCCGGATATTCCAACTGCAGCATCGACCGCGTGCTTTGCGCGATGCTCAACTCCTCGTTATGCGCGGGAGCAATGATGGAAATCGCCGGCATCAATCTCGACTTAAAGAGAGGATCGCGCTCCACCGATCCCTCGGTGGTCCGCTGCGTGCGCAAAACGAAAAAGCCCAGAGCCATCAGCACGAAATAGTTGAAGTTGCTGACGAACGCGTAAACGATGATGACGTCCAAAATTACGTTGACGACGTGGTAGAAACTAGACACGTTTTATCCTCTTTCGGCCACTAGCGACTGTTCCAAAGCTTGCAGTGCGTATTGCGGGCGCACCCCTGTCAAGATCTCGTTTTCGAGCAAGTCCTGGCCTTCTGGTCCCATTTCAGCCAGAGCTTTGGCGGCCGCCAGCGCGGAAGCCGGCCCCCCCTTGCGCAGCTGGCTTAATAGCAGCGGTATCGACGCTGAAATACCCATATCCGAGGCGGCTTTCGCGGCCGGAGCGTGGGCGCGCTCATCGGGGAACTCGAGCAAGGCGAAAACCTCTTGCGCGGCCTCCTGCCCGCTTGCGCTGGCGTAGCGCAGGGCCGGCATCGCGGCCAGGCGAAGATCGAGGTCCCGCCCGGCCACCAACTGCGAGAAACCGTCAATTGGAATCCAGCGCTCCCAGGCGCGCAAGAGATCGATGCTTGCTCTGGCGCGGCGAGGGTCGGCCGAGCGTATGCCGTCGGCCAGGTACCGCTCGCAAATCTCGGTGGCGAAAGGCCGCAGGCTGTCGCCTAGTAGAATCCGCCCCAGCAGACTCTGGTCAGGTAGCATTTTAAACACCTGCGCCGGGGCGTCCTTCGATCCGGAAGCCAGCAAGGCGCACGCGGCTTCGATGCGGGTTTGTTCCAAGGGATGTCGGAGCAGCTTCGGGTCGATGGCTTGGCCGATGCGCCCTAGATTCGCAAGTGCAATTTTCTGAACCAGAAAGTTGCGCGACCGCGTTCCGTGACGCCACTGTTCGGCCAGTCCTAGCTCCACCGCCAGAATTCTAAGCTCCGCATTGATCTGACCTCCGAAAGAGGACAAGAACTCTGTAAAGATAATTTCGAACGGACGGGGATACTGCTGGGCCAGCCACTTTAAGCGCTCCCGATCGCCGTCGCCAGCGGCCACATTTGCCAGCGTTTCTCGAATTTCGGGAGAAATGCCGGCAGCCCGTACCCGCGCGACGTAGCGAAAGGATTTGGCAATCATCGAGAATATCCCGAGCACGATCACCAGAACGCAGGGGACCACCGCAAGGCTGGTGGCTAGAGGGAGCAACCGGGCCGCCGGCACCGAAGCCGACCAAGATGCCCGGTAAACCCAGTACACCGCGCCAATATAGACGGCAATCATCAACGAGATGCTGACCCAGACTCGGATTCTCGACGATTCAGAGGTCTTCATAGCGTGTGTACCAGCGCCAGGAGAAACATATTTTCAAATACTCCCGTAGATCGCCTGGCAAGCGTATACGCAGCTTCTGCGCGAGTTTTCTTGGTTAGCGCCAAAGTCATGCCGCCAATGTAACTGTCTCGCCGGAAAGCCCCGAAGTCGGTCGGCAGCGCGAGTTGAAAAACTTCGGTCCCGTACCCGAAGCCTCCGTTGACGGTCAGGTTCTTTCGTACGCTGGAGTAGAAGCGTACCTGTAAAGCTGGCGTAGTCGCACCCGCGGTCCGGTTCGCCGCGAAGTTCGACAGAATCCACATAGGCTTCTCGAAGTAGTAATCCAGGTTTGCGATCGCGGCGTCCACTGTCACGGCAGGAAAAACAAGATGCCGGTAATCCGCCCCCAGCACCAACCCATGCATCACTGTGTTGGAGATGCCCGCGGAAAGGTCCTGCTTGGGGACAATACCGCCGCCCCCGCCAAACAGAGCCGTGGCTCGCACGCTGGTACGGGCGCCGAGTTTCCGGCTAAAGTGCAGCCCCCCCCGGCTGCCCGCTTCGCCGAAACGGTTCATATGGAAGAAATCCAGCCCGATGTCGGCCTTCCGATTGAAATACGTGGCGCCAAGCTGTTCGATGGCTCCCGGAGTTGTCCCCGGCAACGTATCGCCCTCGTACGCAATGAGCAGTTGGATGGTGTGATCGGGAACCAGGCTTTCTTTGAGTTGGAGGGCCTCGGCGTTGTCGCTGTCCGAAGCCAGGCACTGTTCCAGATACACCTTCGCGGTCTTTTCGTCTCCCTGCCAGTGATAGTAGCGGGCCCAGGCGAGTTCCACGTCGGTATCGGTGGGCGCAAGTTCGCGTGCCGCGGTGAGCAAAACAAACGCCTCCGGGTATGAGTGCTTCCACAGGAGCACGTTCGCTTTGCCCACCAGGGCGTCGACATTCTTGGGATCGAACGTCAGCGCTTGAGAGTAGAAATCCGCCGCCGCAGCGTAGTCGCTGGTCCACGCCGAGAGCCTCGCGATCCAGAGAATGGTATCTACATCCGTCGGATTGCCAGCCAGCACCGTTCGATAGAGCGTCAAGGCTTCGCCAAATCGCTTTTCGGAGACTGCGGTTTTTGCCCGGCTCTGCAGATCTTGCAAATCCTGCGCGGGACTGACACCCGCCATGCAACCCAACAGGATCAAGAGTATATATTTCATGGCCTTTTCCGCGGCAAATAGCGCGCGATGCGAGCCGTCACTTCCATGGGATTAAACGGTTTCGTGATGTAGTCGCTGGCTCCGCAGGAAAAGCCTTTCAGCACATCGGATTCCTGTTGTCTGGCGGTGAGCAGCACAACCGGAAGGCGCGCGGTCAAGTGGTCGGCTCTCAGGTTGGTCAGCACCTCGAACCCATCCATGCCAGGCATGTTGACGTCCAGAATCAAAGCGTCGGGGACAACCTCGCGGACCAGGGCCAGGGCTTCGGCGCCACTGCGCGCCAGACGGCATTCGGCGCCGGTTCGACGCAATGTAGCGGTCAACAGCGCCCCGATGGCGGGATCGTCGTCGGCGATCACCACCTGCGCCGGCCCCTCCCTTTCTGGAGGAGGCGTATTTATCAAATCCGGGGAAAGTAATTTGCAACAGCGCACCAGGAGCTCTTCGGAATCCCACGGTGTCGTCAGGAAGTCGCGAGCGGCTGTCTCAATCGAGACCACGGACTCCGATATAGAGGCACGCGAACCCACCAGCAGGATTGGCTTCTTCAGTCCAGGGCTGGTGTTCTTCTGGCAGGTAGAACCGGCCGCGCTGCCCATATTCAATATGATGATGTCGAATCTCTCCACCATGGCCGTCGATAGACCCCGGGCGGGCCCCTCGATGACCAGCGTGAAACTCTCCGCGCGGTCCAGGATCTGGGCAATCCTTCTGGCTTCCCCCTCGCTGAAGCCCGCCAGCGCAATGCGCTTCCCCGAGAGCGCCTTCACAATCTCAGCCGGCAGAGCGAGCTCGAAGGCCGGCGCCGCCGCCGCCTCGGTGATCATTGCTTGAAGCTCCCGGAGTGCCTTCCTGACCGCCGGAACATCCAGGTGTTCGCCAGACTCGACCAGCCCTTCGGTTTTCCTGGCCTGGCTTGTCACTCCTGGCATTCCCAAAGTGCCGGCGATACCAGACCAGCGGTGCAGCACGCGAAGCAGACGGCTCTTATCGGCCTGGAACTCCGGGGACAGCAGTTCAGTCAACTCCGCCAACGATTCAGTGATAAAGTTGTTGCGCAGGCTGCGCAGAAGATCCCTGACATCACCCTGAACTCTTGGGCCCGCGCGAAATTTCTTCTCAATGAAAGATTGAATAGTGGCCGGAAACGTGGATGTGTCAATGGGTTTTACGATGTTTCCATCGCAGCCGGCATTCAGGCAATTCTGCTCAACGTCTTTCCCTCCATAGCCGGTCAACGCGACGATGCTGGCGTCATTCAATTCCGGTTTCGCGCGCAACTGGCGCGTCAGTTCCAGCCCGCTCTTCCCTGGCAACTGAATATCCATCAGAATCAGACTGGGCCTGAAGGTATCCAGAACATTCAAAGCCTCATCGGCATTGAATGCCGAGCGTAAGTCATACTCCTCCCCCGATAGCACTGCGCGCACCAGCAGCACGCTCATTGGGTCGTCATCGACAATCAGGATCGATTTATTTTTCACAAGTTCCTTGATCGGTAAACTTTAATTGACCTTGCTTTTCTTGTTGCCCCGCATTGGTCGACATCTGAGTAAACGTAGCGTGGCCAGCGCATCCCGTCCACCGGCGCCTGCCAACCAAATTAAGCCGCGGTTCTAGAGAGGAGATACTTGCCGTTTACTCGCGCGAAGGGCGCCGGGTTCGCTTCTGTCCACTCCAGTCCGGCGTACGATACCTCACCTCTCGCTGTCAGTTCACCCGCGTCCGAAACTTCCTGCGATAAAGCAATGCTCCCGCGATTAAGCCGCCTGTGAGGAGAAAACCGTAAGCGGGCTCCGGAGTTGCGGTTGTAATTTCGAACGTCGCCGTCAGCGATCCAACGTTATCGGCATAGTAGGATGGAACGCTGTCGAACGAGTCCGCGAATCCCAGGTAGAGACGATCCGCGCCGGCAGGCACGTTAAAGATTTGTTGGTTGCCAGTGCCCGTTCCCGTCAGGCCGTCACCAATGAAAAACACTTCGTCCAGCGCCGGCGAGAAGCTGGGATCTGAGGTGCTCAAGCTGCCCGGCGTTCCGTAATTGTAGCTGAGAACCGCCGGACCCGGACCGCTCGGCTCGCTGGCGTCGAGAAAAACGCCAACCAAGAACATGTCATTTTGATCCACATCGATCCCCGACAGGCCACCGTAGCTGGTAACAGTGGTGTTGACGCCCGGCCAGCACGGTCCATCCGGTCCGTTCGTAATGACAAAGTTACAGCCCACCATGCCCGTTACACTGGAGAACGTCAATATCTCGTTCGGATCCGCTGAGAAGGTGTCCGATGGCGGGAAAGTTCCAGGATAGATGGTGGCGGGCAGGGTGCTCTGGCCGGCTCCATAGATGTCGTCAGTCGCGTCAATTGTCAGCGTATCTGGGAACAGATTCACGTCGAAAATCACCACACCTGAAACAATAATCAAGCATTGACACAGCTTAGTTAAACTCATCTCTTGTTAAATCCTTTCACCGAAGCGTCAGAAAAACGGCTATTGAGAGGTGGCGGAAATCAGCGTAGCCTGATCACTACGACGATGCCGAAGATCGCCCACATCCAACTTCCGTTCCTGACAGTATGGGCGAGCCGAGAAGGACGGTACGAATCGCTCAGTACAAAGCAAATACCGGCCGATCTCAAGATTGAATGCTCGAATCGACGCACTCTGGTTTGTATCTGCAAGCGAAGCAGAAAAGCTCTCGCGTTCCAGTGCAGCGCCTGGAAAGTTGCCAAGCTAATAAATCCTATCAGACATTAGTCCGAGAACCTAAGGAAAAACGTTCCCGACGCCTCACTTTCTAAGATTCGTAACCATATATCGTTATGCGACACTGCAATTAACCATATATGGCTAGATGGCGTGGCGTATTTAACGAAGCGCACCGACACTGTGCCGGCATAAACGTATCTATGTTCCCGTTCCAGGTCTAACACGGTCCCGGACAACCGCGGACCTGCAACCGCCACAGGAGCGCGGACTATTGCGGCACCATTTGTTCCAAGGCGCGTTTCCCTCCGTTTGTGGGCTGCGGCGGCGAACAGTGAGGCTTGCTTTCTTGCGGGTTGGCGAATCATGTCTTTTGTTCGTTTAACCAATCGGCGGCCTCATCTTGAAGGTTAATGCTGAAGGCTGAAACGAGCCGCTCTAAAGAACAGGGTGATCACTGGAGGATTAGTTCGTCCGATTCCGGCGTAATAAATAGAGCCACTAACGCATTGTGTGAAATAGTGTTCTAATACATCGGTCACGTAACCACATATGGTTACGAACCACGCGACATGACGATATATGGTTACTCTTTGTCGCCTTTCTGGCCTCGCATATTCGGCCCTACACGCTGCGGCAGCCGTAGCGACATCATTTCAACCACTGAGGGACATCAGGGCGAAACGAACTATCCTGTTGACAGATGCTGCAACCTGACATCGAGTCGTAGTAAAGGCGACTAGGGCGGCATTTGCAGCCAACGTTTAATCGAATGGGGAGCCAGCATGCATGTGAAGTGTGATTCGTTGGCGCCGGTGGCTAGACGTTCCAGGTGGTGATAAAGGGGGCGAGAGTGGGCTGTATAAGACTCTCGTTGTTTTCTTTATTCGAGTCTGCGCCAGATCCGACGGAGTGGTTGATTAACGGGTTTGGAAGGGGCCAGCAGTTGCGGCCGCCGCAGGAGACGCCCGATCCCGACGACGACCCCACTCGTGAGTGGCGCAATATGCGAGCCACAAAGCGAGCGTCGAAACGGCCCTGATTGCCCGAACGAATACAAGCCCTAAGGAATACAAGGGAGACGAGGAATACGAGTAATCGTGACCATCCTTGTATTCCTGGTATTCCCCGTATTCCAGCCGTTTCTCCCCTAGCGGCCAGTCACAAAGATCGACGCCAATTCGTGAGGTGGAACCACTTCGAGCTGTGCGTAGGTACAGTCGCTCGGCTTCTTGTCCGTCCTCCATCTTCGAAAGTGCGACATGTGCCGGAAGCGCGCGCCTTGCATATGCTCGTAAGTTACTTCCACCACCAGCTCAGGTCGTACCGGCTCCCAGGAAAGATCCTTGCCTTGACTCCACCGACTCATTCCGCCGGGCATGCGTTGCCCCGCTTCGCCACTCGCGGCCCAATCCCGCCAGGGGTGATCGGCGAGCGCATTCTCGCGATACGGCGCCAGGAAACTCACCAGATCCCGCCGCATCTCCTGCCTGAAGCTGGCGCAAACACCGACATGCTGTAGCGCGCCGTCCCCGTCGAAGAGGCCGAGCAGCAACGAACCGACTGCCGTTTTTTCGCCTTTCTTATACCAGCGAAATCCCGCGACCACGCAATCGCAGTCACGCTCGTGCTTGACTTTGAACATGACCCGCTTGTCCGATTCGTACAGGCCGGCCGCCGGCTTGGCCATCACGCCATCCAGCCCAGCGCCTTCAAAGCGGCGAAACCAATCGGCGGCAACGTTCCGATCCTTGGTAGCCGGAGTCAAATGCAGCGGCGGCGCAACCGATCGAAGAATGGATGTCAGTATCTCGCGCCGTTTCTGAAAAGGCTCGGCTCTCAAGTCCGTGCCATGCTCGCACAGCACATCGAAAAGGACGAGGGAGGCCGGAGTCTGCTCGGAGAGAAGTTTCACTCGCGAGGCCGCTGGATGAAGCCGAAGCTGCAGCGCATCGAAATCGAGCGCGCCGTTCCTGGCGATGACGATCTCGCCATCCAACGCGTAACGCTCAGGCAACTGGGCCCGCAAAGGAGCGATCAGTTCGGGGAAGAAGCGGTTCAGCGGCTTCTCGTCGCGGCTTTGTATCGTGAGCTCGTCGTGATCGCGAAAAATCAGCGCTCGAAACCCATCCCATTTCGGTTCGAAGATCCAGCCCTCGCCTTCCGGCAGTGTAGCGATCCGTTTCGAGAGCATGGGAAGAGTCGGAGGATTTACGGGAAGCCGCACACTCTCATACTAAATCGGAACTATCCCCCGGCGACTGCTTTCGTTAAATCGACAAGAGCCGGTCGAAAAACGAGCGGTACCGGCGCAAGGCTTGGTGCAAGTCCTCCGTCGAGGCGTCCTTTCCTTCTCACCACTGGTTTTCGAGTTTGGCGAGCTCGTTTGCAAAAAGCACGGTGAGCCTCTCGATGCCCGTTTCCACCAATTGATTCGCTTCTTCGCTAGCCTGATGTGTCTGCAAACATCGGAACGATGTGGGTCATGGTCGGCAGCGCTGCGCTCACTGAATGGCGATCGTAACGGTGTTAGACTCAACGCCGCCGATGCTTAGCACCAGGTTTATGTCGTCACCTGAAGCAACGGCGTTCGGCACGATGGCATTCACCTGGTAGAGCCCCGCAAACCCGGGCGCCAAACCGGAATAAGTCACTTGGGCCGCTACACCACCGATGGTCACGGCAGGCAACGTCAACGTGTGTGAGAGCGGGCTGGACGAAGCCGCCGCCCCGGTAGCAGGCTGATTGGAAACCGCGCCCAGGCCAGTGCAGAAAATTGCGATGTATTCGCCGCGCTTGACCGGTTCGCCGGCAGCTGCAAGTTGGCTGGTTGGGGCGATCTCCACCGCTCCCTGGCCCGTGCCCACTTGGTTTAGTGAAAAGATGCCGGGAGCGAACGGGGCGAGAGTGGCCGATTCCTGGGCGGAAACCAGTCCTCCTACCGTTGCCGTTACGGGAACTTGCGTTTGGCCCGCGGCCTCCCACGGAACCTGCAGATTTGTCTGGCTGCACGAGGTCATATACAGAGGTGCGGCTTCGGTGCCGAATTGAAAGCCGGTCCCACCCAGCATTGTGGGCAGTGGGTAGCCCGTGGCCAGCATAAGCGAGGAGCCAAGGTTATTGCCGAAAACGGCCACAATGCTGCCCGCGGCTACCGTATGCGCATCGCTGGCTGCGTTAAAGACTCCCGCCACGGCGATGGTGGGTGGAGGGCTGGTGATTATATTGGATTCGAGCGTGACCGTACCGGTCTGAGCCAGCAATCTGCCATTCACAATTGCACCCGTGTTCAGCGTGACGGATTGATTTGCCAGGATGCTCCCCTGGAAGAGTGAGTTAGCTCCCAGAGTCGCTGATGCGCCCACCTGCCAGAAGACGTTGAAAGCTCTGGCGCCGTTGGCGAGAATAATTTGGTTACCGGCAGCAGTGGTAAGAGTGGATGCCACCTGGAATAGGAAGACTGCATTGGCATCGCCCTTCGCGTCGAGAGTGAGATTGCCGGACGAGATACTCAGCGCCGATGTGGATTTGTATAGGCCAGACGTCAACCTTTGGCCGCCAAGATCCCCGGCCACGGACACCGCGCCAACCGATCGCGAAGCCGCATCTGCATAGGCGGCGGAAAGATCGAGCATTCCCTGGGATGCGGCGGCATCTCCCAGGTGGATCGCACCTGTTAATGTCCCGGGCGGAAAGCCGGACACCGATGCGCCGTGGCTTACGCCAATATCTCCAGTGATTGCGCTCGATCCGGTGTTGACGATCGCGACGCCGGACAGGACCGCAAAATTGGCGAGACACACAGGAGTCTGATCGGCCGATGAACCGGTGGTAAAGGTCCACACATAATTAACGGCCAGGGTATTGCCCGCCAGATCCGCGGCTCCAGTGGTGATGGTGGCCGTATATAACGTATTCGGCGCCAGACTATTTGCCGGTTCGAAAGTCGCGGAGATGCCGGCGTAAGTAACAGTCCCCGGTACCGGCGTTGTCCCCTGCTGTAACAGGAAGGTGGCCGTACCGATGGTCGACGGGTTCATCGACTCGCTGAAATTTGCCACCAGGTTCGTGCTGGTGGTCGCCAAGACAGCGCTATTCGCGGGGCCTGTCGAAATCACGGTGGGCCGCGTGGTGACCGGTGTGGAACCCGTGGTGAAATTCCATACATAGTTACTCGCCAGAGCATTCCCCGCCAGATCTGTGACTCCGGTGGTGATGGTGGCCGTAAATAACGTATTGGGCGCCAGATTGCTTAGCGGCGTAAATGTTGCGGTGAAACCGGCATAGCGGACGGTTCCAGCAATAGGCGTGGTACCCTGCTTCAGACTGAAAGTCGTCGTGTTGATGGTCAGAGGGTTCAACGCCTGGCTGAACGTCGCGGTCAAGGCGTTGCCGACGGGAACGTTGAGGGCGCCGCTTCCGGGGTCCGTCGAACCCACGGTAGGCGGCGTGGCATTCGCGTTGGCGCCCGTCGAAAACCTCCACACGAAGTTACTCGCCAGTGCTGCGCCTGCCGCGTCCTGGGCTCCGGTGGTAATGGTGGCGGTATAAGCAGTATCGGGTGGGAGATTGCTGGGCGACGTAAAGGTCGCCGTTACGCCAGAGTAGCTCACAGTGCCTAAAATAGGAGTCGGCCCGATTTGCAACACAAACGTAGACGGGTTGATCGTGGCAGGATTCATCGCCTGGCTGAAGGTTGCCGTGAGTTGATTGCCGATGGGTACACCGCTGGCAAGATTGGCCGGGAATGTGGAAGTCACCGTGGGTGGGATAACAGGGGGAACGCCACCGATCAGCAGACCTGGACTGCTGACAGTGGTGGATTGCAATGTAACCTGAGTAGCCGCCAGGGCTCTGCCGGTCAACTCTGCGCCGGTGTTCAATATGACCTGCTTGGCGCTCAATATAACTCCAGAGAAGACGGCCGTCGTTCCGATCGTCGCTCCGGTAGGACCGCCAACCTGCCAGAAGACATTGCTGGCCCGCGCGCCCCCTGATAGAGTGACGCGGCCATTGTTGGCTAGAACAACATCTCCGGCAACCTGGAAGATCCAGACAGCGTTGGGGCCGCCCGAGAGAGTTACACCATTGCCGTCTATCAGGACGTCGGTGCTCCACTTATAAAGTCCCGGAACAAGCGTCATCCCGCTGATATTACCCGCGCCCAGTTCGGTAAAATCCGGTATGGTCCGCCCGGCGGCATCCGTATAGGCGGTCCCCATGTCGAGCACGGCTTGACCCAGTAGACTTGGGTCAGTTATGCTGCACGGCGCTGGGCCAGCCGCGTCGACAGCGTATATTGTCCCGGTTACTTCAGCGCAGGTGACGTGGATAGCAGAGCCGGTTATTGGACTGGCTCCAATGATTCCAGCAATGGGAGAGGGAGGAACATCCGTAATTCCTGTTTCCGACAGAATCACAAAGTTGCCGGCGGTTCCCAGATTTACCGGTGCTTGCGGCGCCGGCGGGACTGCGGACAGCATGGAAAAAGGGAATGCCGAACAAAGGAGAAACGCCCGGAGGCCCTTCCCGGATAGACGCCCAAAGCGCTTTTCGAATGTGCGCACAGCCAGGGTTCCCCTGAGCATGATAGGGTAAGCGGTGCTCCACACCGAGGAGTGAACCTCTGTCGCTGGCTTGAATGGCCTCATTTGTTTCTCCTCTTGCGGTCCGAAATTCATATCGGCTGCGTTTCGGTTCGGTGTGAGGCGGATTTCACCGGAGCGCAGAAACACCTCGCCTGCGCCCTGAACAAACTGCACCGAGACCCTCGTGTCGAGGCCGGACAAATCTCAATTCAGTTTTCGGATCGTGTCGAATGGGTTCGAATGAGCAACGCCGGCAATCATCAGGGGCGAAGCCGGATGGGCGGGCACGGGAAGTTGCGTGGCCCTCGGCCACCCCGCGCGCTCGTGCTGGCGACAGGTGAGGAAGTGCCGCGGGGGTACAGCCTTCGTGCCCGGTTGTTGATTGTGGAGCTGAGACCGGGAGAGGTGGACCGGTCCGCGCTGAGCCGGTGTCAGCGCTATGGGGAAGGTGGACGATTGGCATCCGCGATGAGTGGGTACCTGGCGTGCATAGCGTGTATTGGTTGGGTCAAGGAAAGCGATCTGTTTCTGGAGCCCGCAGCCAGCTATCAAGTGGCCCAGCGTATAGCCGGTGCCGAGCGCCTCCCAACCGGCGCTAGGACGTACGCCATCGGTGGCGAGAACACGGTTTTCATGACCACATTTAGCCGGAATGACGCCCCGCGGGCGCGATCCATTTGGCCGCACGTGAAGATAACGCCCGCGAATCTGGATCGCAGCGCCGACCACATCGCCGACTTTTCGCTCGCATACCTCCGGCAGGCGGGAGACGTGCAACGTCAAGCGGCGAAAGCGGCACGTAGGAGGAAGGGAAAAAGATGAGCGACAAGCCTATGTACCGCAAGCGCGGCCCGCAAGCCTGAGGGCGTTCCAGACGATGACGCGCCACGCCGCCATAGGCGTTTGCCGGCTAGCCGCGTTCGAATTCCCGTAAAGAAGTGTTATCGGCCCTTCTCGTGCCTGAGGAAACGTTAGCCGGAACCAGTCGATGGCCAGCAGCGTTGGTATGGGCCGGCCGCGAAACATGCACCTATACGTCTCTGTAATCGTGTTGGCACTCGTCGCCGGCGGAATCGCAGCCGATCGGCCAGCTGGAGGCCGATCCTGGACAGGTTCGATCAGTGCGGCGGCCTCGCCCTTGGTGCGCTTTATCGAATGGTTTGGGGAACTGGGAGCTTTCTGCGGACGAGTCGCTCGCGCCGCCTTCACGCGCCCATTCGAATTTCGTGAGCTGATTTCCCAAATGGAGTCGATCGGCGCGAGATCGCTGCCGCTGGTGGCGCTGGCGGGCGCGGCGGTTGGCGTGGTGCTTAGCTTGCAGACGCGGGCGAGCCTGGGGCGATTCGGCGCCAAATCGATGCTGCCCAGCATCATTATCTTTTCCATGATCAAGGAAACCGGACCTATCATCACTGCGCTGGTGGTTGCCGGGCGCGTAGCTTCGGGGATCGGTGCGGAGCTCGGTTCAATGAAGGTGACCGAGCAGATTGACGCGATGGAAGCGTCCGCGGTGGATCCTTTCAAGTACCTGGCCGCAACGCGCATTGTCGCGTGCATCCTGATGCTTCCCCTGCTGACAGTCGCATCGGATTTCTGCGGCATCCTCATGGGTTGGGTTTCTGACACCCTGGCTGAAGCGATTTCACTGCGCCTGTTCCTCAACAGCGGTTTGAACGGCGTAACCTTCAATGACTTCATCCCACCGACGCTGAAGACTGCGGCGTTCGGCGCGATTATGGGCGCGGTCGCCAGTTTTCAAGGTATGCGCGCCAAAGGTGGGACTGCCGGCGTGGGCTTCGCAACTACCAGTGCGGTGGTGATCTCTTCGCTGATGATCATCGTGGCCGACGTGGTTCTGGTCCGCCTGATCCTGGTGTTCTTTCCAGCATGAGCGTTGCCACCAATCCGATCGTCATTCGAGGTTTACAAAAATCCTTCGGAGCGCAAATGGTGCTGAACAGAATCGACCTCACCATTGACCGGGGCAAGACACTCGCGGTGCTCGGGCAGAGTGGGACCGGAAAGAGCGTCCTGCTGAAGATAATCATCGGACTCATCCTGCCGGACTCAGGGTCGATTGAAATCGAGGGCCAGGACATAGCCACCGTTCCGCGCGATCGTTTGAACGAAATCCGCAAGAAGATTGGCTTTCTGTTTCAGAACGCCGCGCTCTACGATTCTTTGACCGTTGCGGAGAACGTCGACTTCCCGTTGGCCCGAAATACGCAGCTTTCGCGCGAACAACGAGCGCAGCGTGTACGCGAGTTGCTGTCGAAAGTAGGCATGGAGGGCGCTGCGGACAAGCTACCGTCGGAGATCTCGGGAGGCATGCAGAAGCGCGTCGGCCTGGCGCGCGCTCTCGCGCTAAATCCTGAGATTGTACTGTTCGACGAGCCGACCGCCGGCCTGGATCCGATCACCGCCGACGAAATCGACGGTCTGATCGCCGGTTTGCAGAAAGAGCGGAGCATGACTTCCGTTGTCGTCACGCACGACATTCACGGCGTGCGGTTTTATTCGGATCGCGTCGTGATGCTGCGCGAGGGGACCATCGTAATGGACGGAACGTTCGCGAATTTCGAAAAGAGCAAAGACGAGTTTCTCGCGCGGTTTCTGAAGACCGCGGCTTAGGTGGGCATTCATGACTAAACAATTTCGATTGGGAGCGTTCCTCATCCTGACGCTGGGGTGTTTTGCGGTGGCAGTGTTTCTGATCGGTGACCGCTCCGCGATGTTTCATTCCAACTATCGCTTGAACGCGCAGTTCGCGAGCGTCGTGGGCCTGGAGGAAGGCGCGCCGGTTCGCGTCGGCGGCATCCGCAAGGGAATAGTGACCCACCTGATTCTGCCGCGGAAGCCTGACGAGAAGGTGACGGTGGAGATGGATCTTGACAAAACCACTCGCGAGGTGGTCAAGAAGGACTCGATCGCCTCGATCCGGTCCGACGGCCTGCTGGGCGACAAATATGTTGAAGTTACGTTCGGCTCGGCGGATGCGGGGAATCTCGGAAACGGCGACACCATCGCGAGTGAAACTCCCATCGAGATTTCGAGCCTGATCGCCAAGACTGACAAGATTCTGGACTCGGCGGGTATCGCGGTGGACAATATCAAGGACCTTTCGGGTAACTTCAACTCCATCAGCGCGAAAATCAACCAGGGCCGCGGAACGGTGGGCGCACTGGTGAACGATAAGACGTTGTACACACAGGCCACGGCGGCCAGCGCGGCCTTGTCGGATGATGCGGAAGCGTTGAAGCACAATTTCCTTCTGCGCGGATTCTTCAAGAATCGCGGATTTCAGGATTCGGGGGACCTGACCAAGTATTTAATCGCACGGGTGCCTGCCGCCAAACCCGCGAAGTCGTTCGCATACGATTCGAAGAAACTCTTTGACGACGCCGACAAGTCAAAATTGAAGAACGGTAAGACGCTCACCGAGGCCGGACAGTTTCTCGAGCAGGAGCCATTCGGGCTGGCCGTGATCGCGGCCTCTAGCGGAATGAACGGCGATAGTCAAAAAGATAAACTCCTGACCGAGGCCCAGGCGCTAGTGGTTCGAGACTATCTGGTGAAGAACTTCAAGTTCGACGATACCCACCTGAAGACGATCGGCCTCGGCAAGAGCAACACAGAAGACGTCAACCACGTGGAAATTCTCATCTACCCGGCGGGGGCCGGAGCGTCCCCCGCGGCGGAGCAACACGCCGCGAAATAGGACTCCGTCCCCAAACCGTAAGAATGTGGTCGTCATACACATCTACTCGTTTGCGCGCGCGATATCCATTCAAGATATCCGACAAGGTAGCTTGTGCTGCTTCGGTCAGTTCGTGGGTCTTAAACAGTTCCTCTTCAATCCTTGCACGTGCAAGATTGGCGTCCGCCGCTGCCTGTTCTGCATTTGCGGCACGCTCAAGTGCTTGGGCTGCTCGTTCGTTCCTGCTACATCGGAGTTAGCAATCTCCTGGACACGGCTTGTCTATTGCGCGGCGACAAATGTCAGAATGGCCTCGGCGGCAACTCCCAGGAGATCCTGCCTTCATCTTTTACGCCCTGGGTTGTGAGAAGCAGCGCATCTTGTTTCTCGCCCAGGGTTCAGGCCAGCCGAACCTAAGCAAGCAGATCATCGACAATCTGAGGATCTCGATTCCACCGCGCTCATACCAGTCCCGGGTTGCCGAGATCGCGGCCGCTCTCTTCGCTCCGAAGCACCTCATCTTTACTATGAGTCTCGAGTCGCCACTAGGTCGCGCGGGCCGATAGGTGTCATTTTTCGCCCCAACTCTAGCCTCCGCTGAGTCGCGTTTCTATCTCTTATGCTAATGGTATGGGCAAGGACCGTACGAAGAGGACCAGCACGGCGTCTGCCGCGTCGGAATTCGGGTGCGAAGCCCTCATGCGAAACCTCCGTGCTGCTGGGCTGGATAGAGTCACGCTGCCATGTCAGAGCGTCGGGTAACTTGGGAAGCGCATGGAATCACGATCACGGTCTTGCGCCGGATGCCACAAGTCACGCACGCGAACGTGGACCCCTGAGGCATGGTCCGGGCCAAGCTCTGGAGAGCCGATTGGATCGCTGCAAGCCCAGCTTCTTTCCGCGGTCCATCGGGCCACAATTCCATCAAGTGAATTCGATAGTGTGCCATCGCCATAAGTTCTCTATACATTCCCGGATCCTCTGCTTGATGTTTCAATCTGAAACGACTGTTCTAGAAAGAAACAAATCGAATCGTCAGGTCAGGCAACCCAGTCCCCAACCATCGCTACGGAAAGCTCCTGATCGGAGACTATCCGAACCTGGTGTGCGAAGCACAGCCTTGTAGCCTCAACTCGCTCTCGAACCCATTCCGGCCGCCGCCTAGTGCGATAGCAACCTCGTTAGTGGTCGCACCCAGCTCCACTTCGTGAAACATGAAAAGAGGTAGTAATTGAGGCGTCACCGAGATCTCTCTGGCTGGAAACGGATCTAAAGACAAGATCTTCATGCGGCTGCTATCGTGCCATAGAAGAAGCGCCAAACCCGGATAACGCTGCGGCATTTTGTGTTTTATGGCGATTAGCTATCAGTTCCGATAGCCGGGTCCTACCGCGCAAAAAAGTCAATGCCAATTCAAACAACTCTTGCAGGTTCCTACGATTATCGGGGTAGCCCTGTCACTGTTGATTGCGATACTCGCTTCTTATGCCGCGCTCGACTTAGGTGGACGTGTAACGGCCTCGCGTGGACACCCTCGATCCATTTGGCTTATGGGCGGTGCCTATGCCATGGGAATGGGCATATGGTCGATGCACTACCTCCGAATGCTCGCTTATAGTCTTCCGGCGCCGGTGTTCTACCACTGGCCCACGGTCTTACTGTCGTTGCTGGCCGCGTACTCGCATCGGCGGTTGCGCTGTTCGTCGTGAGCCGGAACGAAATGGGGCCACTTAGCGTCGGAATTGGCGGGCTCGTCATGGGTATCGCCATCGCGGCCATGCACTATGTCGGCATGGATGCGATGCGTCTATCCATCAGGCCGTGCTGCGGGTTCTGCAGCGGCTGTATGGCACAGGCCAGCAATACATCGTCGAAGCCTACTGCTGGTGCGTTCATCTTGATCTGGAGAAGTTTTTCGATCGAGTCAATCACGACAAACTGATGGGCCAGATCGCATCCATGTCGATCGAGAGGGTAATGTGTGGGTGACCGACATGCGAGCCTTGAGCACCGACGACCTGAAGAACTTTCCCGGTGAAGACAAGAAGGGAAGCGTTCAAGGTCCTGCGTCAGACCTCGACGATTTCGTCAAATAAATCCGGTCGTATACGAATTCCGGCAGCCAATAGCTTCTCGGTAAACTTGGGCCGGATACCTGTAGCGGCAAAACGGCCGACTACCCGGCCGTCAGGATTCAGGCCGCGCTTTTCGAAGACGAAAACATCTTGCAGTGTTACGACATCGCCTTCCATCCCGGTGACTTCGGTCAGATTAACCACGCGGCGCGAACCGTCGCTCATGCGAGAGACCTGCACCAAAAGATGAACGGCGCTGGCGATCTGCTGCCGGATAGAAACAGGCTGC
>Ga0302325_10003270_pt1 | contig 38371 bp, 36 predicted proteins | sample Palsa_T0_2_FD_201948 | JGI IMG/M metagenome (GOLD analysis project Ga0302325, IMG submission 201948) | Peat permafrost microbial communities from Stordalen Mire near Abisko, Sweden - Palsa_T0_2 | ecosystem: Environmental > Terrestrial > Soil > Palsa > Peat permafrost | place: Sweden: Abisko...
TCTGAACCCGGCGCCGCGAGCGCCACAGCCTCCTCGGGTTGCGAACGGCGCCAACGAACGACCCGACGATGCGCAGGGCTTCACCGGGGCGGCCCTGGAGGAGGCGGGTGCCCGCCTCGCCGAGCATGTACAGCACCGCCAGGGGGACGATCCAAGCCAGATCGAACCAGCGGTAGCAGGTGAGCAGGGTGCGCACCCGGTGCTCGTCGGTCAGGTGGTCGGCCCGCTTTCGGCTGGGCGGATCCGTCCATCCGAGCCGCTCTCCGCGGCGTACCGCCTGGAGATGCCGGACCCGGGCCGCCGGCACCACCACCACCCGGGCCCCGGCGATCCGGGCTCGCCAGGACAGATCGAGGTCCTCCCCGAACTGGTCGATGGTGGCATTGAAGCCACCGAGGGCCCGGAAGAGGTCGGCCCGCACCAGGGTCGCGCCGCCTGGTGCCACGAACACTTCGCGCACCACGTCGTGCTGCTCCTGGTCCAGTTCACCAGGGTCCACCAGATCCTGCACCACTCCGACCTTGTCGGCCGTGGCCCCCACAGCCAGCAGGTGGTCAGGTTGATCCCACTGCACGTACTTCGGGGTGGTAATGCCCGCGTTGGAGCGGAACGCCTCCTCGACGAGCGCCCGAACGGCGTCGGGAGCGAGCGCCACATCGTCGTGACAAAACAGCAGGTGCGACGCCCCCTCCACCAGCTTCAACACTTCATTGGCCGCCCGACCGAAGCCAACCCGGTTCTCGAGGCGGATCACGAAGGCGCTAGGGATCACCGCCGCAACCCGGCCGGTTGGATCCTCGACGCTGGCCGAGTCGATGACGAGCACCGAAAGGTTGGGGTAGTCCTGGTCAGTCAGGGAGGCCAGCGCCTGCTCCAGCCACGAGCCGGGATCGCAGGTAACGACGACCGCCACGACCGCTGGGGCCGGCGGTTGGGGTTCGGGTTCCATCCGGGCGGCAGAGCCTAGTGGGCAGCGATGCCGGCGCCCGCGCATCCGGCCGGTGGGCCCGATCCGGAGGTGAACGGGTCGGTGGGCCCGATCCGGTCGGTGGGCCCGATCCGGCCCACGCCGGCCTCCGCCGCCGACGTGACAAATGACACGCCGGCCCAGCAGAATCTTCCTTCCCAAGTGCTTGCAACTGTTATACACTTCTGATATCACAGCTAGCGCGGCCTCAGGGTCGCCCAGGAGGTCATCCCGTGCCGGACATCACGTTCCCCCCCGTCGACATCAACAAGGCGGCCGCAGAGCTCAACAACGCCCTCAAGGAAAGCGCCTATGTGGCGCTCGGTCTCGGCGTGATCGGGTTTCAGCGGGCCCAGGTCCAGCGGGTCGAGCTGACCAAGCAGCTGGAGGCCCAGTTGGAGCAGCTAAGCACCCTCCCCACCACGATCAACTCCCAGTTCGAGGAGTACGCCCAGACGGCCCGCACCCAGCTGAACGAGCAGATGAGCGAGCTCAGCAAGCGGTTGGAAGAGGTCTTCGGCCCGGTTCGGGCGCAGCTGGCCAAGGCTGTCCCGGCCGACCTCCCCAAGTTCCCCGACTTCGGCCAGCAGCTGAGCGACGCCGGCGACGTCATCGAGGAGCAACTCGGCTCCGTCCGCAACCAGCTGACCGAGCTGGCCAAGGCCTTTGATGAGCGGGTCCAACCGGTTCGGAAGCAGGTCGACGAGCAGATCGATCGCCTCGAGCAGTACTTGCCCGGCAGTGCCCGCAACGTGGTGCAGTCGGTGCGGTCGGCTTCGACCACGCCCGAGCAGGTGCTCCGCAACGCCGTCGGCCTGAGCTGAACTACTAACTCCCCCCGCTGGTTCAGGGGCCGGCCGCGGCGGCGGCCGGCCCCTGCCAGTAATCGAGGACGGCGGCGAGGGTGTCGTCGAGGGCGATCTCCGGAGTCCAACCCGTGGCGGCATGCAAACGGGACGGATCGCCGCGGAGCTCTGACAGGTCGACCGGCCGAACTCGGGCCGGGTCCACCACGACTTCCAGATCGACGCCGGCGAGGGCGAGCAAGCGGCGGGCCACTTCCTCGATGCTCACCGCCTCACCCCGGCACACGTTGTACACCTCCCCTGGAGTACCGCTCTCCAGAAGATCGCGATAGGCCCGCACCACATCGCGGACGTCGGTGATATCCCGGCGGGCCTCCAGGTTGCCCGTCTCGAGAACCCCGGTGCCCGATGCGACCGCGGCCGCAACCTGGCGAGCCAGCGCCGGCACGACGAAATCGGGCCGCTGCCCTGGGCCGGTGTGATTGAAGGGACGGGCCCGGACTACCTCCAACCCCTTTCCCAACCAGGCCTGGAGGCCGATCAGCTCCGCGGCGGCCTTGCTGGCGGCGTAGGGGCTTACGGGGGCAAACGGGTGGTCCTCGGCGATCGGAAGCTCGTCGGAAGTGACCCGCCCGTAGACCTCGGAGGAGCTGATCAGCAGCACTCGGGGTGGGCGGTTGCAGGCCAGCGCCGCTTCGAGGACGTTGAGGGCACCGAAGGTGTTGACCTGGTAGGTCGCCGATTGGTCCTTCCAGGACGCGCCCACGCTGGCCAGGGCGGCGAGGTGGCAGATCGCCTCCGGCGCCGCCGCGGTGATGGCGTCCGCGATCGCTGGCCCATCGGTGATGTCCACCTCGACGTCGAGGCCAGTAACGTCGTCACCCCGAGATTCGAGGTGGTCCCGCATCCATTGGGCGACGAAACCCTTGCTGCCTGTGAGGAGGACTCGCACCGCGACCGACGCTAGCGCCGTCTGAAGGGAGGCCGCCGGGTGTAACTAGGCATCCAACAGCTCCCGGTAGACGGCCCGGATGGACGTGATCGTCGTCTCTACGTCGTATCGGCGAGCGTGCGTTGCGCCGGCGGCTCCGAGCCGGCGGCGCTCGTTCTCGTCCCCGAGGAGGTCCTCGATGGCGTCGGCCCAGGCCTCGACATCATCGGGTGGGACCAACCGGGCGTGGCCGCCAGCAACCTCCCGGAGGGCCGGGATATCGGACGCCACGACGGGCGTGCTCTGGCTCATGGCCTCTATCACCGGCAGACCGAAGCCCTCGTGCCGGCTCGGAAAGGCGAACAACGACGCCTCCCCATACAGCGACCACAGCTCCTCCTCGCCGACCACGCCGAGCTGATGCAAGGAAGAGCCCACGGCGGCCCGGTCGCCGGGCGCCACCAGGTCGGAGCCCAACCACCCGGGATAGCCGGCCAGGACCAGTTGGGCGCCGGCCCCACGCCGACACAACCGGGCCATGGCCGCGACCAGGGTGCCCACCCCCTTGCGGGGCTCGAGGCTGCCCACCCAGAGGACGAACGGCTTTGCGTCCAGGCCCCGGGCCGCCAGGATGTCGCGACGCCGGGCTGGCTGGACGGCGAGCGGGGCGATCCCGTTGGGAACCACGCGGATCCGTTCGGGCCGAATGGTCGAGTGCCGCGCGATCTCCTCGGCGGCCGCTGCGCTGACGGTCAGGACCAGGTCAGCCCGCCGGGCCGTGGCGGCCAGGCCCTGCCGGTGGAATCGCCGCCCTCGGGCCGGGAAGGTTTCTGGAAAAAGTTCTGGCGCGGCGTCGTGGACCGTCACCACAAGGGGCACCCGAGGATGTGGCGGCACGGCGACGGAGGGGGCGTGGACCAGTTCGGCACCGTGTAGTCCCGGTAGGCGCGGGAGGTCGAAACGTAGCCAGCCTTCGTACAGCGCCGGGCGGGGCAGCGGGAGCATCACGGCCCGGCGCCGGGTGGCGGGATCCACCCCCGCCGCGGCCAGGGCGGCCGCGACCTCGTCCCGGGCATGGCGAGCGGTGAAGGGCACCACTTCGTCGTCGGGGAAGAGCCTCGGCAGTACAGTGAGCAGTTGCGCCGTGTACCGGCCGATGCCGCCCGGTGACCGGTACAGGAGCTGCTCTGCATTGACCGCCACTCGCACCAAGCGCATCCTCTCCGTGCAGCCCGTAGGCGACGGCGGCGGCTCGGAGCACGCCCTGATCCGCGTGATCCGCCAGCTGACGGAGGACGGGTGGGAGTGCCACGTCGCCGTTCCGGCGCCGGTCCGGCTGGCCGACGAGTATGCCGCCGCCGGGGCCATCCTGCACATCGTGCCCATGGCTCGGCTCACGACGAGCGGCGGGAGGGGCCGCTGGCTCGCCTACGCCGCACGGTGGCCGGTGTCCGTGCTGCGCCTGACCCTGTTGGCCCGGCGGGTCGACGTGGAGGTGATGCACTCGAACTCCCTGCACAGCTGGTACGGGTGGGCGGCCGCCGGTCTCGTCCGCCGCCCGCATGTCTGGCACGCCCGGGAGATCGTGTTCCAGTCCCCAGCGGCGCTACGAGTCGAGCGGTGGTTGGCCCAGCACTTCGCCGATGTCGTCGTGGCCGTCTCCGGGGCAGTCGCGGCCCAACTCGAGCCCGGCAACGTCACCGTCATCACCGACGAAGCCGACGCCCGGTTCGGGCCGGAGCGCGCCGGCCGCTTCCGGGCCGGCGCCGGGATCGCGGACGGGACGCCGCTGGTCGGGTCCGTGGCCCGCGTCGACACGTGGAAGGGCTTCGACGTGCTGCTCGACGCCTTCGTGGCGATGAGGGAGATCCGCCCCGATCTGGAGCTGGTAGTGGCCGGAGGGCCGGTCGCCGGCAAGGAGGACTACGCCGCCCGCTTGCAACGCCGCGCCGAGTCGCTCCCGGGGGTCCACTGGCTGGGTCCGCGCCGGGATGTCGGGGACCTCATGGCCGACCTCGACGTGTTCGTGCAGGTGTCCACCGAACCGGAGCCGTTCGGTCTGGTGGTGGTCGAAGCCCTGGCGTCAGGGGTGCCCGTCGTCGCCGGCGCGGCCGCCGGTCCCCTGGAGATCCTCGGGGCCGAGGCCGTCCACGCCCTGGCGCCGGCCGGTCGTCTGGTCGAACCGGGCGATACCCAGGCTCTCACCGAAGCGGTGCTGGCGCTGTTGCCCGAGGTCCCGTCGAGCGCCTCAGGACGCCGCGCCCGCCGTCCTCTGCGCGAACCCCAAGCCAACCGGTTCGCCCGCGTCGCCGCCCGGGTCGCCGCGGACGGGCGCAAGGGACGTTACCGCGGTCGATCCCCCGAAGAGCGCAAGTCGCGGTAGGTCGCGACCAGGGCGTCAGCAGCCGCCGGCCACGAGTAGGCGGCGACCCGGTCGCGGCCCGCTGCGGCCAACCGGCCGCGGAGGGCATCGTCGCCGAGGACCTGGGCGAGGGCCGCGACCAGCGCATCAGGGTCGCCTGGGGGGACGAGCAGGGCGGCATCGCCGAGCACCTCAGGCAGCGAGCCGACCGAGGTAGCCACGACCGGCACACCCAGGGCCATGGCTTCCAAGGGGGGCAGCCCGAATCCCTCGTACCGGGACGGGTAGACGAACACGGCCGCGCCCGCCAACAAGGCTCGGACATCTTCCACCCAGCCCATCCGGCGGATCCGATCCCGGTGGGTGGCGCCGACGATGGCCCGTTCGAGGTCGGCCTCTCCCCAACCCCGAGGCCCGGCGATGCGCAACTCCAGACCGGGATGGTCGCCGGCGAGCATGTCGAACGCGGCGACCAACCCCGGGAAGTCCTTCCGTGGCTCAGCGGTGCCCAACCCGAGCAAGTACGGAGCCCCGCCCCGGGCGGGACCCACCGGGCCGTCGAGGAAGGCCGCCTCGAGGCCCGGAGGGATCACCCGGACCCGGCCCTCATCGATGCGGAAGTGCTCGACGATCTCGGCCGCGACCGACTGCGCTCCGGTGTGGATCCACGCCCCCCGCTGGACCGCCCGCCGGATCAGAGCCGGATAGCGGCGGGCCGTGGGCGTGCACCATTCGGGATAGCGGACCGCGGTGAGGTCCCACACCGACACCAGCCGGGCCGCCCGGCGGGAGGGCGGCACCACGAAGTTGGTGCCGTGCACCACGTCGACCGGGCCGGACCACCACTCGATGGCGGGCTGGTCGACCCGGTCCCACACCCGCAGCAGGGTCGAGGCCGGCATGGGCGCCCGCGACGGGCGGACACCAGCCGGGAGGGCGGATCTCAATCGGGTCCAGCCGCGAACCGTGAAGCCGTAACCGACGACCTCCAGGTCGGAGCGGGCCGCCAGTAGCCGTACCATCCCGCTCACCGCCACCCCGATCCCCGTGCGCTCACCGAGCATAGGGGTGGCATCGACAGCGACGGTGAGCACGGTGGTCAGAGCGTACGGGGTGGCATGAAGCCGGACCGGCACCCGCCACCGGTCGGTCTGCCTTATCAGGAACAGACCGACCGTTGGCGATGCCGGCCCGGTTTCGACCCTTCACCCCGCCGACTCCCCACCTAAAAGCCAAGACGGGATCGCGCCGGCGGCCGCCGCGCGTGCCTGCACTTTCTTTGGCATGCAGCAGTCGGGAGTGAGTTAGCGGGGCGAGCAGGCTGGGATGCCGGTCTGTTCCCGGAGGGCAGACCGGCATCCCAGGTCTGCTGGTCCCGCTACGTAGGTTGGGCGAACCATCCAGTTTCCATTCGTGTTGGAACCTTTGGGGTCGCTCGTTAGTGTTCGGAGCATGCGTATCTGGGTGGAACCTCGGGGCAAATGGCGGTCTGTTCTTCTTGCCGTGGTCATCGGTGTAAGTGCCAGTGTTCTTGCGGTGGGGCTCAGTCCTGGCATAGCCAGCGCCGGCTACTCGCCGACGACGGGCTACTTCCCATTCGAACCCCAGGCATTTGGCGACGCCGCCAGCTGCCAGATCCTCGCCTCCTCCTTTGGGACGGGCTTCGATGCCCTCTTCGCCAATCAGCCAGTCGTCGGAATCGCCGTGACTCCCGGCTGCACGGGGGGGTGGCTGGCCACGGCAGACGGGGGAGTCTTCAGTTCGCAAGGCGTGCCCTTTTACGGCTCCGCCGGCAACCTCCATCTCAACCAGCCCATCGTCGGAATGGCAGCCACCCCCGACGGCAAGGGCTACTGGCTGGTGGCCGCCGACGGCGGCATCTTCAGCTACGGAGACGCCCAGTTCTACGGCTCCGCCGGCAACCTCCATCTCAACCGACCCATCGTGGGGATGGCAGCCACCCCTAACGGTAAGGGCTACTGGCTGGTGGCCGCCGACGGCGGCATCTTCAGCTACGGAGACGCCCAATTCTACGGGTCGATGGGCGGCAAATCCCTCGACGCCCCGATCGTGGGTATGGCCTCTACCCGTGATGGCGACGGCTACTGGCTGGTGGCCGCCGACGGCGGCATCTTTACTTTCGGGAACGCCGCCTTTGACGGCAGTACGGGTGGCGCCCATCTGGTCGCACCCGTGACCGGAATGGCAGCCACGCCCGACGACGGGGGCTACTGGCTCGTCGCTGCCGATGGGGGAGTCTTTGCCTTCGGGGATGCCGGCTTCTATGGATCGCTTTCCAGTGAGGCGGGCAGCCCCGGTGGTTCCGAAGGTAGCGACGTGATCGCTAACCCGATCATTGCCCTGGTGTCATCGCCTAGCGGTCGGGGTTACCTCCTGCTGCCAACCACACCCGCGGTCAATCCGACCAAACCCGACGACACCGGTTACGCATTGGCCAGGCGTGAATGGCAAATCAGCCCATATGAGGCGGCCGTCTATCAATCAATCACGTGGCTGCAGGCCGCTTCGTACCTCAGGATCGGTGAAGGCGTCGATCCTGGCAACACCTCCGGATATCCGGCCGCGATCGCAGAGTTGGATCAACTGGCCTCCATTCCGGAAATGGACGTCACACCGGTCCAGCAGGGAGAGGGCAAGGCGGACGTTGCCGCCCTCACCACCTTCTTCAACGCCAATATCTTCTCGCGGGGTCTCTGACCATGATTGACCACAAGCGCATGCGATGGACGCCAGACGGACAGACCTCGGGGTCCCCGACCACTCAAACACCAAGGTCTGTCCGCTTCGATGCCGAAAACGGCAAGCGTACGCACAGACCTCCATTCGAGGGGGCGGACCGCCACGGAGGTCTGTCCGTTTCGCAGACACCGGCTCGCTCGACCAGATGCAGATCCGGATCGTCGGCGCCAGCAACCCAAGTCAGTGTCGCCCTCACGCCCTAGGAGATAGTGGAGAATCGCTTTAGCCGCAGTGGATGACGTTGGTCAGGTACCAGCCTGGAGTCTGGGCGGGTGCCACCGTGAACACCGCTTCGCCAGCCGGAAAGTTCCCCGGATTTGGATAGGTGGTTGCTGAGGTCGTCGGAGCGACGTCGTGGGTGAAATAGCACGTGTCGTCGCCCGCGGGGTTCTGCGTGCAGTACTTGAACTGGAGGTTGACCATCAAGGCCGCCATCGAATCCATCTGTGCCCGTCCCGCAGGGTTAGTGACGTAATCGAGTTCCTGCACGTTGTCCGCGTTCCACGCACTGGCCAGATACGACATGGCCTCCTGTGGCGTGTCGAAGTGGGGAGCGCCCGCCGCGGAACACACCTGATTCACTGGGACGGTGTTGGCCACCCCCGGAGTACTCGAAAGTGCGCACGGCACCGTTGTTGTCGTCGGAGCAGCTGTCGTCGAGGTAGCTGTTGTTGGCGTGGGTGGCACGGATACCGTCGAAGCGGGGAGCGAGTTGGTGGTACTTCGACTGGCCGCACTCCCGCATCCGGCAGCCAATACCAGCAGGACTACTGTGGCCAATCCGAACCTCGCGAGCTTGAGCATGGTCCGGGAAACGCTACACGTCCCATTTGATCCTCGTGGGATCAGATTCGCTGTGCCGTCTCATTGCCATTACCGTTCCCCTTTGTGACGATCAGCCCAGGAGCGGACTCGTGACGCTCTCCGAGACAGAGGCGTTCTTGGGCCAGCTGACGGCCCAGCGGGAACACATTCTCGGCGCTATCGAGGGGCTCGACGATACAGCACTGCGCCGGCCGGTACTGCCGTCAGGATGGAATTGCGTGGGATTAGTGAGTCACCTCGCGGCCGACGTTGAGCGCTTCTGGTTCGGTGCTGTCGTCGCAGGCGATGACGGCATCATTCGTCAAGTGACTGAAGGGCATAAAGAGCACGAGGACGCCTGGCAGGTGAGCCCGGGGATCGCCGTCGAAGCGGTAATGCGGGAGTACCAGCAGCAGATTGAGCTGGCCAACGCGATCATCTCCTCGACACCGCTCGAAGCGCCTCCAGCGTGGTGGCCTGATTTCTTCGGCGACTGGAGACTCGAAACGCTAAGGGAGATTCTCCTGCACGTGCTCGCCGAGACCGCAACTCATGCTGGCCACCTCGATGCGGTCCGAGAATTGATCGACGGTCACACCTGGGTCATCTTGACCTGAACGCGACGGCCGCCGCCGCGCGAGCCTGATTTTTTCTGGCAGGCAGCAGGCGGGAATGAGTGAGCGGGGCGAGCAGCCTGAGATGCCGGTCTGTTGCCGGAGGCCAGACCGGCATCTCAGGTCTGCTGGGCCCGCTAAGGCTCCGGGATAGGGTGACCCCGTGATAGTCGCGCTAGCTGGAGGGGTCGGGGCCGCCCGTATGCTGCGAGGCCTGGTGGCGGTCACCGATCCGGCGGACATCACCGCCGTGGTCAACACAGGCGATGACACGATCATGCACGGCCTGTACGTCAGCCCCGATCTCGACACGGTCACCTACACGCTCGCCGGGGTGATCAACCCGGAAACCGGTTGGGGCCTGACCGGCGAGACCTGGGCGGCCATGGATGAGGTGCGGGCCTACAGCGGCGGGCGGCTGGGTTGGTTCAACCTGGGCGACCGCGACCTCGGCACCCACCTGTTCCGCACCAGCCGGCTGGCCGAGGGGGCGACCCTGTCAGAGGTGACCGCCGAGATCTCGGCCCGTTGGGGCGTCGCGGTCCGCATCCTGCCCATGTCCGACGACCGGGTGGAGACCAGAGTGGTGGTGGTCGAGGAGGACGGAACCGGCCGCGAGGTGGGATTCCAGGAATACTTTGTCGGCCGGCGCCACCAGGTGCCGGTCCAGGCGGTCCATCTGTCCGGCGTCGAGGTGGCCGAGGCAGCCAACGGCGTGGTCGGCGCCATCGGCGCCGCTGATCGCATCGTCATCTGCCCTTCGAACCCCATCGTGTCGATCGGTCCGGTCCTGGCGACGGGCGGCATCGGCGCCGCGGTGGCGGCGCGGCGCGAGCGGGCGGTGGCCGTGTCGCCCATCATCGCCGGCAAGGCGCTCAAGGGTCCGGCCGATCGCATGCTCGCCGAACTCGGCCACGAGGCCTCGGTTGTCGGCGTGGCGCGCCTCTGGGCCCCTTACGCGGCCACCCTGGTGATCGACGAGGCCGACGCCCCTCTCGCGGACGCGGTGGCCGCGGCCGGGATGCGGCCGCTGGTGGCGCCCACGGTCATGACCGGCCCGGCGGAGGCCACCGCCTTGGCCCGGGTTGTCCTCGACGCCGCGGCTGATCCGGCGCCGGCTCGCTGACCGCGGTGCCGACCCCGACTCCCGCTCCGATCAGCTTGATCCCGGTCGCGGGGCTGCCCGAGGTGCAGCCCGGAGACGACCTGGCTGCCCTCATCGCCGATCGGGTGGCCCTGGCTGCCGGCGACGTCGTGGTGGTGACACAGAAGGTCGTCTCCAAGGCGGAAGGTCGGCTGGTGGAGATCGACCCCGACGACCCCTCGGCCCACAAGGCGCTCGTCTACGACGAGTCGGTACGGATCCTGCGCCGCCGCGGCGAACTGCTCATGACCGAGACCAAGCATGGTTTCGTGTGCGCCAACGCCGGGGTGGACCTGTCCAACGTCGAGCGGGGCTGGGCGGCTCTTCTGCCGGTTGACCCGGACCGGTCAGCCCGCCGCATTCGCGATGGCCTCAGGGCCCGGGTCGGGGTCGAGGTGGGCGTCATCGTGTCTGACACGTTCGGCCGAACCTGGCGCCGGGGTGTGACCGACATCGCCATCGGGACGGCCGGAGTGGCGGGCGTCGTCGATCTGCGCGGCACCACCGATGCCCTGGGCCGGGAGCTGGCTGTGACGGAGGTCTGCGTGGCGGACGAGCTGGCCGGCGCGGCGGAACTGGTCATGGGCAAGGCGTCCGCCGTTCCGGTGGCCGTCGTCAGAGGCGTGGACCCGGCGTGGCTGCGTGACGGCTCCGTCCGGGAGGAGATCGTTCGGCCGTACCAGGAGGATCTTTTTCGTTAAGTGCTTTGACTGCGGAACCAATCGAGCACCGCCCCCGCCCCCTCTTGCAGCGACGTCCACGGCTTCCAGCCCAGGTGGATGGCCGCTCGGCCGGGGTCCAGGCAGCTGCGCTGCAACTCCCCGACCCGGGTCGGGGCCTGCACGGCCGGCTGGTCGACTCCCGCCTGCTCCGCCATGGTGCGGTAGAGGTCGTTGACGGAGCTCTCCTGGCCGGTGCCGATGTTGAGCAGCAGGCCCCCGCCGCGCTGGGCGGCCCGGGCGAAGGCGTCGACCACGTCGTCGACGAAGACGAAGTCCCGGGTCTGGGTACCGTCACCGTAGATGGTGCACGGCTGCCTGGCGAGGAGTCGGCCGGCGAAGATGGCGACCACCCCGGCCTCTCCATGCGGGTCCTGGCGCGGCCCGAACACGTTGGCCAGCGCCAGGGCGGTGAACTCCAGATTGTGCAGCTCCCGGTAGGCGACGAGGTAGTCGCCGACGACCTTCTTCGACACCCCGTAGGGCGACAGGGGTCGCTGGGGGTGGGACTCCTTGACCGGGAGCTCGGAGGGGTCAGGGTCCCCGTATATGGTCCCCCCGCTGGACGCGAACACGACCTTCTGGGCGCCGCTCGACCTGGCCCCTTCCAGCACCCGCAGGGAGCCCATCACGTTGACATCGGCATCGAAGAGGGGGTCGGCTACCGAGACCCGCACGTCGGCCTGGGCGGCGAGGTGGAAGACCACGTCCGGGCGGCATTTGTTCATCAGCTCGGCGAGGTCCGGGGATCGCACGTCGATCTGGTGAAACGTCATATGACCGTCCTGGCTGCGCCGGGCTCCGGCCAGGTTGGCCATCGATCCGGTGGACAGGTCGTCCACGACGTCCACGGCATAGCCCTCGGCGAGGAGCCGGTCGACAAGGGTGGACCCGATGAATCCGGCTCCGCCGGTGACCAGCGCCTTCATGTGGCCGGGACGCGAGCGGCGGACAGGCGGGCGCCGGCCGGCACGACCGCGCCATCGCCGACCAAGGACAGGTCCGTCACGACCGCACCCGTTTCGATCCTGGCATCCCGCCCGACGATCGACGAACGGACCTCCGAACCCGGCGCGATCCGCACCCCGTCGAAGCACACCGACCCCTCGACAACGGCTCCGTCCCCGATGGTCACGCCCGCACCGAGGACGCTGTTGGCGACGGTGGCGCCCGCGGCGACCTGGCTGCCGGCGCAACCGGTCCGGCCGTTGGCGTACCTGAGGTTGGCGGCCAAGAACGTGGCCGGGGTGCCGGCGTCGACCCAATCGGCCTTCGACATCAAGGCGTACAGGCGCCCGTCCCGGACCAAGGCCGGGAAGGTCTCCCCTTCGATGGAGACCCGACGACCGCCGGGGATCCGGTCCAGGATGGTCGGCTCCAGCACGTAGGTCCCGGCGTTGATGAAATTGGTGGGCGCTTCGTGGCGGGGCGGCTTCTCGATGAAGGCCACCACCCGGCCGTCCCCATCGGTCGGCACCACCCCGAACGCGGAGGGGTCGTCCACCGGGGTGAGAGCGATGGTGGCCTCGGCCTCGTGGTCGCGGTGGAAGGCCACCAGGGCGTCGACATCGAGGGCGGTGAGCACATCGCCGTTGACGGCGACGAAGGTGTCGTCGATGGCGGCCTGAAGGGCCGCGAAGCGGATCGCTCCGGCGGTGTCGAGCGGCTCGTCCTCGACGGCGTAGGTGACCTTGACCCCGGCGCACTTACCGTCGGGGTAGGCGTCGATGAACGCATCGGGCCGATAGCCCAGCGACAGCACCACCTCGTCCACCCCGTGCCTGGCGAGATGCTCGAGGACCCGCTCGATCATGGGACGGCCCCCCACCGGAAGCATCTGCTTGGGTGTGGTGAGGGTGAGAGGCCGCAGGCGGGTGCCAACCCCGCCAACCAGGACCACCGCCCTCACGGGACGGTAGTCGTCGTGGTCGTAGTCGGCGTGACGGTCTTGGCCGCCAGGGCCGTCAGGTTCGTGTTGACGTACGCCGGCGGCGGCGGGATCTTGTTCTTGTCTGACGATGGCCCGAACGCGATGGTCAGCAGTACACCGTTGGTCAAGGGGATGTTGCGTGGATCGACGTTCTCGAGGGTGCCCGTGGTGTCGCCGACGAACGCGAACTGCCTGACATACACGTGAGACGTGACGCCGTTGCACTTGTCGCCGTCCTGGTAGAGCTTGCCGCCGGGAACTTGCAGTTCGGCCGCGTTGAGCTTCATGCCGACCGCACCGCTAAACACGCCAAGGGTGGCGTTCTTGCCGGCGGTCGCCTTGACTGTGGGGGCGATTTTGATGATGCCGTAGCTCGCCGGGTCGGCTTTCTGGCCAGGCGGAGAGCCGGTGGTGATGCCCTGGGGGTCCTTGGCGTGGGTGATCGCCGGCACGAACTTGCCGCACTCGTACACCGCGTACCCCTCGTACCAGACGGTGCCGACGGTGGGTGCGGTAGCGCCCTGGTTGTTGATCTGGGAGAGGCGCCGGTCGCGACTGGCCACGGTGCCAACCAGGCCCAGGATCACCACCAGCGCGATGACGCTGTAGTACCCCCACGGCACTCTTCCCCGGTTGGTGCGCCCACCGCCCGTACCTGCGGCGCGTGCCACTTTTTTGCTTGACGAAGCCTTGCCCATAGCGTCGTTCAGGGTAGCGGCCCTGGAGCCCCACCACCGGTCGAGGCCCCTGAGGGTGGCCTCCGGGGCCGGTCAGAGTCAACCGCGGGCACCTCGGGCCGGCCCAGGCGGTGCTCGATGGTCGCAACCACGAAGCGACCCGCCAGCCCGACGGCGACCACCGGCAGGGCGGCCCGCTTGGGTCCGGCAGTCGTGCGCCAGGCGAACCGCCACATCGAGCGGTGATGAGCGGCGAGCATCCGGTAGGGATGGCGGTTGGCCGACACCCCCTGCACGTGGGTCACCTCTGGCGCGGGCTCGTAGCCGATGGCCCATCCGGCCCGACCCAGCCGCCAGCACAGATCGACGTCCTCCAAGTACATGAAATACGACGGGTCGAAGCCTCCGACCGCGTCCCACGCCTGCCGGCGAGCGAGGAAGCACGCACCCGACACCCAGTCCACCCGGGCCGCACCCCCATGATCCCAGTCGAGCAGCCGGTAGCGCCGGGTGAAGCGGTTGCGAGGCGCGACCATTCCCAACAGGCCGTGCCCGATCGCGTCGAGCAGGTCCGGGAAGGTCCGGGCCGACGGGTACAGCGACCCGTCCACATTCGACAGCCGGGGACCCACCAGCCCCAAGCCCGGATCGGCCTGGAGGGACGTGACCAGGGCCGCCACCGCGCCGGCATCCACCTCGACATCTGGATTGCACACGAGCAGGTAGTCGGCGGCCCGGGCTGCGGGTGTCACGGCTCCCCGGTTGGCGGCCCGGCCATAACCCAGGTTGCCGCCGGTCGGCAACCAGATGGCGCCGGCCGCTTCGGTTACCTGGCGGGAGTCGTCCACCGAGCCGTTGTCCACCACGATGATCACGTCGATCCCGTTGGCGGCCAGCGAGGCCAGGCAGGCCACCAAGTGGGCGCCGGCGTTGTAGTTGACGACGACAGCCGCTACCGAACCAGCGGTCACCGGCGAGTCTGGCTGGTGAACCACTCGATCGTGCGGGCCAGCCCGTCGCTGAGCGGGGTGGCGGCCTGCCACCCCAACTGCTCGCGGGCCAGGGTGAGTTCGGGACGCCGCACGGTCGGGTCGTCGACCGGCCTAGGGGTGAAGACGATCCCCGAGGTCGAACCGGAAAGCTCGAGCACCAGTTGGGCGACCTCGAGCATGGTGCGCTCGTCGTCGCTGCCGAGGTTGACCGGGCCGGTGCACGTCGAGTCGAGCAGTGCCAGGAGCCCGCCGACCAGGTCGTCGACGTAGCACAGGCTGCGGGTCTGGTCCCCGTGGCCATACACGGTGAGCGGCTCGCCCCGGATGGCCTGATTGACGAAGTTGGAGACCACCCTGCCGTCCTCGGCGCGCATCCGCGGTCCATAGGTGTTGAAAATACGGGCGATGCGAACCTCCAGCCCGTGCTCACGGTGGTAGGCCATGGTGAGCGCCTCCCCGAACCGCTTGGCTTCGTCATACACCGAGCGGGGCCCGATCGGGTTGACGTTGCCCCAGTAGCTTTCCGGTTGGGGGTGGACCAGCGGCTCGCCGTACACCTCGCTCGTCGACGCTTGCAGGAACCGGGCTCCGTGGCTGCGAGCCAGGTCGAGGAGGCTCGCCACTCCCCTGCTGCCCACGTCGAGGATCTCGAGGGCCAGCGGCCCGAAATCGGCCGGGGAGGCCGGGCAGGCCAGGTTGAGCACGGCGTCGAGCGGTCCGTCGACCGGTACCCCGGTGCAGACGTCGACCTCGACAAAGGAGAAGCCCTCCTTGTCCACCAGGGCCTTCACGTTGGCCGCCGAGCCGGTGATGAGGTTGTCGACGCACACCACCTCGTCGCCCCGATCGAGAAGCCGGGCGCACAACGTCGCCCCGATGAACCCGGCCCCGCCGGCGACCACCACCCGCATCAGGAACGCCCCATGCCCTGGTAGGTGCACCCCGCGGCTCGGGCTCCGGCTGGCTCCAGGAGGTTGCGGGTGTCCACGATGGCAGGGTGGGTCATGACCGCGGCGACCTTGGCCAGGTCGAAGTCACGGAACTGCGGCCACTCGGTCAGCACTACCAGCGCGCTGGCGCCCTCACAGGCGGCGTACGGGTCGTGGCAAAGCTCCAGGCCCAGCCCGGCGAGATGGGAGTCGGCCGCGTCAGGCAGGGTCGGGTCGAACGCCTTGACCACCGCCCCGCGCCGGCGCAATCGCCGCAGGACGGCGAGGGCCGGGGAGTCGCGGAGATCGTCGGTCGCGGCCTTGAAGGTCAGACCCCACGCCGCGATCGTCGTCCCTTCGACCAGGCCCCCAGCCGCCTTGCAGACCTGGTCGGCGACCAGGTCGAACTGACGCTCGTTGGCCACCACCACTTCCTTGAGTAGCGCGAAGTCGTAGCCGTGGTCCTCGGCGATGCGGATCAGGGCGCTGATGTCCTTGGGAAAACACGACCCGCCCCAGCCGGGTCCGGGCGCCAGGTGATCGGCGCCGATGCGGCGGTCGTAGCTCATGCCCTGGATGACGTCGACCGAGTCGGCGCCGACCGCCTGGCACAGGTTGGCAATGGCGTTGACGAAGGACACCTTGGCCGCCAGGAAGGCGTTGCAGGCGTACTTGACCGTCTCGGCGGAGGCCGGGTCAGTCACGAGTACCGGTGCGCCCAGTTGCTCGTACAGGGCCGCCAGCTTCCCGGCCGCCTCCCGATCGTCGCTGCCGATGACGATCCGGTCGGGATGGAGCCAGTCGTGCACCGCGTTGCCCTCTCGGAGGAACTCCGGGTTCGACACCACGGCCGTGTCGGGTCGGCCCAGGGCTGCCACGACCGCGCCCGCGGAGCCCACCGGGACGGTGGACTTGGTGACGACGACGGCACCCGACTTGAGATGGGGGGCGATCTCCCCAGCCGCCTGCTTGACGTAACGGAGGTCGGCGGCGCCGTCGGCCCCCTGCGGGGTGGGAACGCAGAGAAACACGAAGTCGGCCTGGGTCGACGCCTCGGACGCGTCCGTGGTAAATGACAGGTTTCCGGTGCGCAAACCCTCCTCGATGAGCTCGGGCAGGCCCTCCTCGAGGATCGGGGACTCGCCCCGGCGCATCCGTTCGACCTTGGCTGCATCGATATCTACGGCCATGACGCGGTGGCCGAGGTGAGAGAGGCAGGCGGCGGTGGTGAGGCCGACGTAACCCACGCCAATGACGGCGACGGTGCTGGGGGAGTCAGTGCGGCTGGACGTCATCGAGAATCGTGATCCTTACTGAGAGAAGAATTCAGCCGGCGAGCGTCTTGACGGTGCGCTCGAGCGGTTCGTGGTGGTCGGGGAGGAGCGGGATCCCGCTGAGCCGGAGAGCGGCGTTGTCAAGTACGGAATTAGCGGGTCGAGGCGCAGGGCGGGGGGGTGACAACTCGGACGTGGCGATGGGTTCCACCATGCTCGGGTCGAATCCGGCTGCCGCTACCACGTCCCGAGCGAACTGAAACCACGTTGTCGGCCCTTGATTGGTCACATGAAAGCAACCGGGCCTTCGCGCCACGCCCAACCGCATGATCATAGCGGCCAGGTCGCTGGTAAACGTCGGGCACCCCCGCTGGTCGTCCACGAACCGCATCGGCCCACCGCTAGCCGCCAGTCGCAACACGGTCTTGACCATGTTGGACCCGTGCGGACCGCAGACCCAGGAAGTGCGGACGATGGTGGCGTCAGCCAGCGCGGCCAGCACCTCCCCTTCACCGCCGAGCTTCGAACGCCCGTAGACCGACTTGGGGTTGGGACGGTCCCACTCTGTATACGGTTCGGGGGAGGTCCCGTCGAAGACATAGTCGGTGGACACCGCCACCAGGTGGGCGCGGACCGAACGCGCCCCTTCGGCGATGTGTCGACAGCCCAGGGCGTTGACGCGCCAAGCTCTATCCGGGTCGGCTTCGCAGGCGTCCACGGCGGTCCACGCCGCGGCGTGGAGTACGAGATCGGGACCGAGGGTGGCGACTGCGGACAGCACCGCATCCCGGTCGCCCACGTCGAGTTGGTCGTGGCCGGCGGCCACCACGTGGCGATGCGGCTCCTCGGCAGCCAGCCGGGCCAGGTCGATCCCGAGCTGACCGCCGGCCCCGGTGATCAGGACCTTCATTCGCCACATCTCCGGAGGATGTTCACGCCCGATGGCCCACGGGCGCCTTGAGCGGCTCCCACCACCAGCGGTTGTCCCGATACCAGTTGAAGGTGGATTCGATGGCGTCGTCGAGCGGGCGCCGGGGTGCCCATCCGAGGGCGCGAACCTTGGAAGAGTCGACGGCGTAGCGCCGGTCGTGGCCGAGGCGGTCCTCGACGTAGTCGATCATCTCCTCTCCGGCGCCGGCGAGGGCCAGCAGCCGGTCGGTGAGGTCACGGTTGCTCAGCTCGTTACCGGCGCCGACGTTGTAGACCTCGCCCGGAGTCCCCGATCTCAGCACGGCGTCGATCGCGGCACAGTTGTCCTCCACGTAGAGCCAGTCCCTCTTGTTGAGGCCGTCCCCATACAGCGGCACCTTCCGGCCGTCCAGGATGTTCGTGGCAAACAGGGGAATCACCTTTTCGGGGTACTGCCAGGGCCCGAAGTTGTTGGAAGAGCGGGTGATCATCACCGGAAGTCCGTAGGTGGAGTAGTACGAGCGGGCGATCAGGTCGGACCCGGCCTTGGAGGCGCTGTAGGGCGACCTCGGGTCGAGGAGATCAGCCTCGCCGCTGTGGCCGACTTCGACCGAGCCATACACCTCGTCGGTCGAAACGTGGACCACGCGCGGGATGCCGGCCTGCCGGCAGGAGTGCATGACGGCATTGGTGCCCACGCAGTTGGTGACGACGAAGTCCTCGGGCCCGGCGATCGATCGGTCCACGTGGCTTTCCGCCGCGAAGTGCAGTACCGCGTCGTGTCCTTCGACGGTTGCGGCGAAGGTATCCAGATCGCAGATGTTGGCGTGCACGAAGCGGAAGCGCTTCGGCTCCGCCGTCTCGATGTCTCGCAAGGTGGACCGGTTGCCGGCGTAGGTGAGGGCGTCGTAGACGGTCACGTCGTCGTCCGTGTTGGCGAAGACCCACCGGACGTGGTTGGAGCCGATAAACCCGGCGCCGCCGGTGATGAGCAGTTTCACGACCCAAAGGCTACTAGGGCGCCTCGAAACGCCACGGGCGCTTGCGGCTATTGCAGGTCGATCTGGCTGTGGTCGCCGACCATCAAGCGGGTAGCTCGCGGGCGCCGGTCGCTCTTCGTCACCTCGACGTGGTGGCCGAGGAGGGAATCCTCCAGGCGTCCCACGCCGATAACGCTGGAGTCGTCGAGGATCACCGAATGCTCGATCTCGCTCGCCTCGATCACGCAGCGCCGGCCGATGGCGGAGAAGGGCCCAACAAAGGTGTCAGTCAGGACGGTGCCGGCGCCGATGGCCACCGGACCCCGGATCCGGCTGCGCACGACCCGGGCTCCCGCCTCGAGCACGACCCTGCCGTCCACCTCCGATTCGGCGTCGACGTCGCCGTCGATGCGGCGCTCGAGGGTCTCGAGGATCAACCGGTTGGCCTCGAGTAAAGGGGTGAGCTTGCCGGTGTCGATCCACCATCCATCGAGGATCTCGGTGCGAACCCGGAACCCCTGGTCCACCAACCACTGGATGGCGTCGGTGATCTCCAGCTCGCCCCGATCCGACGGCGCGATGGCGGCCACCGCGTCGTGAATCCGGGCGTCAAACAGGTACACGCCCACCAGGGCCAGATTGGACGGGGGGTGGGCCGGCTTTTCGAGCAGACGGATCACCGAGCCGTCGGGGTCCAGCTCGGCCACGCCGAAGCTGTGCGGGTCGGGAACCGCTTTGAGCAGGATCTGGGCGCACGGGGCGGCCTGGCCTTCTGCGCCGAGCTGGGGGGACATGGCCCTCTCCCGGTCGGACTCGAAGCGCTCCACGAAGTCCTTGAGGCTCTGCTTGAGCAGGTTGTCTCCCAGGTACATGACGAAGTCGTCCGCCCCGAGGAAGTCCTTGGCGATCAGCACCGCGTGAGCCAGGCCCAGCGGCGCCGCCTGGGGAATGTAGGTGACGGTCAATCCCCAAGACGAACCGTCCCCGACCGCGGCCTGCACCTCGTCTGCAGTGTCACCGACCACGATGCCGACATCTTTGATACCGGCGTCGGCGATGGCCTCCAGGCCGTAGAAGAGGATCGGCTTGTTCGCCACCGGCACCAGCTGCTTGGCCCGCGTGTGGGTGATGGGGCGAAGGCGGGTCCCCGCGCCACCAGCCAGGATGAGCGCCTTCACCGCCCTGACGCTAGCAACTTGTCACTGGGTCCCCTGGGCGGGCCGCAGATGGATCACGTCGCCCGCCGCCACTGCCACCGGTGGACCGACATCGACGCGGACCACCAAGCGACCTTCGTCGTCGATCCCTTCAGCCAGCCCGACGAGGCGGTCGTGGCCCCGCTCGACAACCACCCGCCTGCCGACGGTGGAGCAGGCCTGGCGGTAGGCGGCGGCAAGGGGTTCCCAGCGCCCGAGGTGGCCGTCGAGGGCGGTGAGCCAGGCCACGAGCAGGTCGACGCGCCTCACCCGTTTCCCGCCGGCCTCGTCCACCCACGCCGCGCCAGGTGGGGCGGCATGGACGTTGCATCCCATCCCGACCACGACCGCGCCCCCCGTCACCTCGGCCAGGATGCCGGCCAGCTTGCGCTCTCCGACCAGGAGATCGTTCGGCCATTTGAGCTCTGGGGCAAACCCGGCCACCTCGGCGCAAGCCCGGCAGGCCGCCAAGCCGGCGGCGGCGGTCAGCAGATGCCACCGGGAGGACGGCAGATCGTCCGGGCGGAGCAGCACCGACACCAGCAGGGCCGCGCCAGGCTCGGCTTCCCACGACCGGTCGAGGCGGCCCCGCCCCGCGGTCTGCAGGTCCGCCACGACCACCAGGCCTTCTCGGGCGCCGGCGACCGCCCGCTCGGCAACCACCCGGTTGGTGGAGTCGGTCACGTCGAGCAGCTCGAGCTCGGTGAACCGGGTGGTGGCGGCCAGGTGGGCCCGGACTCGCTCGTCGATGTGCACGCTGTCAGAATGCCTCTCTGTGCTCAGCAAGGTCGTGATCGCCAACCGGGGTGAAATTGCCGTCCGGATCATCCGCACCTGTCAGGAGCTCGGTGTGGCCACCGTTGCGGTGTACTCCGATCTCGACCGGGACGCCCTCCACGTCCGCCTCGCCGACGAGGCCTATGCGCTCGGGGGCCAAACGGCGGCAGAGAGCTACCTCGACACGCAGAAGATCCTGGACATCGTGTCCCGATCCGGTGCCGACGGGCTGCATCCCGGGTACGGGTTCTTCTCGGAGAACGCCGACTTTGCCCGGGCCGTCACCGACGCCGGCGTGACCTGGATCGGCCCTCCGCCTGCGGCGATCGAGGTGATGGGCGACAAGATCAGTTCCCGGCTGGCTGCGCAGCGGGCCAACGTGGCCGGGGTACCGGGCACGACGGAGGTCCTGACGTCGTCGGACGAGGTGGTGGCCTTCGGTGAGGCCAATGGGTGGCCGGTGGCGATCAAGGCCGCCTACGGCGGGGGCGGGCGAGGGATGCGGGTCGTGCGGGAGGCCTCCGAGGCGGCGGCCGCGTTGGAGTCGGCTCAGCGGGAGGCGGAGAAGGCCTTCGGGCGGTCGGAGAGCTACCTGGAGCGCTACCTGACCTGGCCTCGCCACGTCGAGGTGCAGGTCTTCGCGGATGACCACGGCCACGCGGTGTATCTCGGCACTCGGGACTGCTCCGCCCAGCGCCGCCACCAGAAGCTGATCGAGGAGGCCCCCGCCCCCGGCATACCGGCCGCCACCCTGGAGGCCATGGGAGAGGCCGCCGTCAAGGTCGCCAAGGCGTGCGGCTACGTCAACGCCGGGACCGTGGAGTTCATCTACGAGGACGGCGACTTCTTCTTCTTGGAGATGAACACCCGCCTGCAGGTGGAGCACCCCGTCACCGAGGTCGTCACCGGCCTGGACCTGGTCGCCCTCCAGCTGCGGGTGGCGTCCGGAGAGCCGCTCGGCTTCGGACAGGAGGACGTGCGCCTCAACGGCCACGCCATCGAGGTCCGGATCAACGCCGAGGACCCCGCCGGCGGGCGGTTCCTGCCGTCGCCCGGGACGATCAGCCGCTTTCGCCGGGCGGACGGCTACGGGGTGAGGACCGACGCCGGCTACGACGAAGGCGACACCGTCAGCCAGTTCTACGACAACCTGATCGCCAAGCTCATCGTGTGGGGACGCGATCGCGAGGAGGCGCGCCGGCGGATGCTTCGGGCGCTGCGCGAGACCGAGCTGGAGGGTCCGGCCACGACCATCCCGGCGGACATCGCCATCCTCGAGCACCCCGACTTCATCAACATCGAGCACTCGACCAACTGGGTCGAGCAGCGCCTCGACCTCTCGGGTATCGGCGCGGCCCCGCCAGTGACCGCACCCGCCGACGGCCAGCCGGCCCGGGTGCAGCGTGACGTGGATGTCGAGGTCGACGGCCGGCGCTTCTCGGTCAAGCTGTGGGTACCCGACCTGGGGCCCGCCAGCGGATCCGCCACCGGGGGCGCCGCCCGGCCGGCTCGGCCCCGCGGACCGAGCGGGAGCGCCGCCGGCGGGGGCGGGGCCGGGAACGGCGAGGTGGCGGTCCCGATGCAGGGCACCATCGTCAAGGTGCTGGTCGCGGTCGGTGACGCGGTCGAAGCCGGTCAAGCCGTCACCGTGCTCGAGGCCATGAAGATGGAAAACAACATCACCGCCGAGACGACCGGCACCGTCACCGAAGTCAAGGTCAAGCCGGGCGATGCGGTGGGGGCCGGAGACGTGGTGGTCGTGATCGGCTGACATGGCTGATCTGGTCGTGCTGTGACAGGCCTGGTCGTGCTGTGACTGGCCCCGTCGTACTCGGAGCGGCGGGCCTCTCGATCGATGACGTCGTCACCGTCGCCCGCCAGGGTGGTCCGGTCGTCGTCGGGGAGGAGGCCGTCGAGGCCCTCAACCGGTCCCACTCCGTCGCCACCGCCCTGATCGACGGTGAGCGCGCCGTCTACGGGCTGTCCACGGGCTTCGGAGCGCTTGCCGACCGCTACATACCACCCGAGCAGCGGGCCGCCCTGCAGATCGGGCTGGTCCGCTCGCACGCGGCCACGGTCGGCGAAGAGGTCGAAGCCGAGGTGATCCGGGCCATGATGCTGCTCCGAGCCGCCACCCTGGCCAAGGGCTTTTCCGGGATCCGAGCCGGGCTGGTGCACACCCTGGTCGCCCTGATCAACCATGGGATCACGCCGGTCGTTCGCGAGCACGGCTCCCTGGGCTGCAGCGGCGACCTGGCTCCCCTCGCGCATGTGGCCCTGGCGCTCACCGGGGAGGGCGAGGTCATCGACCCCGACGGCAAGCGGGTCCCCGCCGCCGACGCCCTGCGAACCGCCGGCATCGCCGCCTTGGTACTGGAAGCCAAGGAGGGCCTGGCGCTGACCAACGGCACCGACGGAATGCTCGGCATCCTGTGCCTGGCCTGCGCCGATACGGCCGGCCTCCTGGCGGCAGCCGACGTGGCGGCCGCCATGTCGGTCGAGGCTCTGCTGGGCACCGATCAGGCCTTCCTGCCCGAACTGGCCGCCCTCCGACCGCACCCCGGCCAGGCCGCCTCGGCCGCCAACATGCGCCGCGTTCTGGCCGGCTCGGGCGTGGTGGCGTCCCACCTCGTCGCCGACACCCGGGTCCAGGATGCCTACTCGCTGCGCTGCGCCCCGCAGGTCCTCGGCGCCGGCCGGGACACCCTCGACCACGCCCGGACCGTCGTCCGGCGAGAGCTCGCCAGCGCCATCGACAACCCGGTGGTGCTCGCCGACGGCCGGGTGGCGTCCTGCGGCAACTTCCACGGGGCCCCGCTCGGCTACGTCGCCGACTTCCTGGCCATCGCCGTAGCGGACCTCTCATCGATCGCCGAGCGCCGGATCGACCGACAGCTCGACCCGGCCCGCTCCCAAGGCCTGCCGGCGTTCCTGGCCGCCGATCCCGGCGTCGACTCCGGCCTGATGCTGGCCCAATACAGCGCGGCCGCGCTGGTCGCGGACTGCCGCCGGCTGGCCTTCCCTGCCAGCGTCGACAGCATCCCCACCTCGGCCATGCAGGAGGACCACGTCTCCATGGGGTGGGCGGCGACCCGCAAGCTGCGGCGGGTGATCGACAACGCCACCCGAGTGGTGGCCATCGAGCTGATGACCGCAGCGCGAGCCGTGGAGCTGCGGCGACCACACCTCCCAGCCCCCGCCACCGCAGCCGTCGTCGCCGGCCTGCGCCAGTCCGTACCCGGAATCGGCCCGGACCGCTATCTGGCCCCCGAGATCGACCGGGTCACCGGACTGGTCCGGTCGGGCCAGATCGTGGCCTGGGCCGAGTCGGTCTGCGGCCCCCTGTCATAGCCTCGTAGCCTGGTAACCCCAAGGAGGTCCCGTGCCCGTGGCCAAACCTCACCGAGCGATCAGGTCGGCCGTCGGAAGCGAGTTGCACTGCCGAGCCTGGCCCCAGGAAGCCGCCTGGCGGATGCTGCACAACAACCTCGACCCCGACGTCGCCGAGCGCCCCGACGATCTGGTCGTCTACGGCGGCGGCGGCAAAGCGGCGCGCGACTGGCCCAGCTTCGAGGCCATCTCGCGGACCCTGCAGGAGCTGGCCGACGACGAGACGTTGCTCGTCCAGTCCGGCCGGCCGGTCGGCGTCCTGCGCACCCACGAATGGGCTCCCCGGGTCCTGATCGCCAACGGCAACCTGGTCGGCGAGTGGGACAACTGGGACGAGTTCCGCCGCCTCGAGCAGCTCGGGCTCACCATGTACGGGCAGATGACAGCCGGATCGTGGATCTACATCGGCACCCAGGGCATCCTGCAAGGCACCTACGAGACCTTCGCGGCGATCGCCACCAAGCGTTTCGGCGGATCCCTGACCGGGACCTTGACGTTGACGGCCGGCGTCGGCGGTATGGGCGGGGCCCAACCGCTGGCCGTGACCATGAATGGCGGGGTCGTCATCTGCGCCGACGTCGACCCCTCCCGCCTGCACCGGCGGGTCGAGACGCGCTACCTCGACGTGATCGCGGCGGACATCGACGACGCCATCCGGCTGGCCCGGCTGGCCCAGGGCGACCGCATGGCCCAGTCGATCGGAGTCGAAGCCAACGCCGTCGAGCTTCTCGAGGCGTTCGTGGACCACGACGAAGCGGTCGACATCGTCACCGACCAGACGCCGGCTCATGACCCGATGATGTACGTGCCGGTCGCGGTCACCCGGTCCGAGGCGGACGACCTACGAAAGGCCGATCCCGACGGCTACATCAAGCGAGCACGCGACACCATCGCCAGGCACGTGACCGCCATGCTGGCCCTCCTCGACCGGGGCGCCGAGGTGTTCGACTACGGCAACAGCCTCCGGGCCGAGGCCCGGCTGGCCGGCGTCGAGCGGGCCTTCGACTACCCCGGCTTCGTGCCCGCCTACATCCGCCCACTGTTCTGCGAGGGCAAGGGGCCCTTCCGGTGGGCTGCCCTGTCGGGGGAGCCCGCCGACATCGGCATGACGGACCGGGCCGTACTGGAAGAGTTCCCCGACAACGAGCCGCTGGCCCGCTGGATCCGCCTAGCGTCCGACCGGGTGGCGTTCCAGGGGCTGCCGGCTCGGATCTGCTGGCTGGGTCTCGGCGAGCGGGCCCGCATGGGCGCCCGGTTCAACGACATGGTCGCCGCGGGCCAACTCGCCGCCCCCATCGTGATCGGTCGCGACCACCTCGACTGCGGTTCGGTCGCCTCCCCCTACCGGGAGACCGAAGCTATGGCCGACGGGTCGGATGCCATCGCCGACTGGCCGCTGCTCAACGCCATGGTCAACGTGGCCTCCGGAGCAACCTGGGTCAGCATCCACGACGGGGGCGGCGTCGGCATCGGCCGGTCCCTTCACGCCGGCCAGGTCTGCGTCGCCGACGGGTCTCGCCTGGCCGCCGCCAAGCTGGAGCGGGTCCTCACCAACGACCCGGCCATGGGCGTGATCCGTCACGTAGATGCCGGCTACCCCCAAGCCAGCCGGGTCGCCCGCGCGACCGGGCTACCCATCCCCGCCCGCGGCCCGGCCGGCCCGTGACCGTGCGCCTGGTGGCCACCGCCGGCCACCCGATCCTCCGCGAGTGGGCCCAACCGGTGGTGCCTGATGAGCTCGACGCCCCCTCGACCCAGCTCTTCATCGACGACCTCATCGAGACCATGCGCTACTACCACGGCGCCGGCCTGGCTGCGCCCCAGGTCATGTCCTCGCAGCGAATCGTCGCCATCGAAGTACACGCCAACCCGCGGTATCCGTACAAGCCCGACATTCCCCTCACCGTGCTCGTCAACCCCGAGATCGAACCGCTCAGCGACGAGACCTTCGCCAATAACGAAGGCTGCCTGTCCGTGCCGGGACTACGGGGCGTCACCGAGCGACTCGTCGAGGTCGGCGTGCGGGCCCTCGACCGCCACGGCCACTCGGTGGAGAGAGAAATCAGGGGACTGTCGGCGGTGACGTTCCAGCACGAGGTCGACCACCTCAACGGCACCCTATTTGTCGACCGTGTCAACGACCCCACCACCTTCGCCACCTGGGAGCAGTTCGAGCGCTACCAGCGCGACGAGTTCGCGGCCCGGGCCGCTGAGCTGGTCGCCCGCTTCGGTTCCTGAATGCAATGACGGTCTGGTGGGCGGAGCACGCCTGGCTCGGAGGTGCTCGCACCACGGCGGGCGTCCTCTTGGAGGTAAAAGAGGATCGCTTCGGCGCCGTCACTCCGGGCGTGACCAGACCACCCGCCGGCGCCCTCCGGATCGAGGGCCTGACGCTGCCCGGGCTGGCCAATGTTCACTCCCACGCCTTCCACCGGGCCCTGCGGGGCCGGACCCACGAGGGACCGGGGTCATTTTGGACGTGGCGCGACCTGATGTACGGCGTCGCCGACCGCCTCGACCCCGACACCTACCTGCGGCTGGCCCGGGCGGTCTTCGCCGAGATGGCCGTCGCCGGGTTCACCGCGGTCGGCGAGTTCCACTACCTGCACCACGGCGCCCGAGGCGTCCCCTACCAGGACCCCAACCAGATGGGACGGTCCCTCATGGAGGCAGCCAACGGCGCCGGAGTGCGCCTCACCCTGCTCGACGCCTGCTACCTGGAAGGTGGGTTCGGTGTTCCCCTGGATGGCCCGCAGCTGCGGTTCGGCGACGGCAGCGCCAGCGGGTGGATCGAGCGCGTCCAGCAGTTGCAACCTGAGCACGGCACCCGTATCGGCGCCGCCGTCCACTCCGTGCGGGCGGTCCCGCCCAAAGCCATCGTGGAGGTCGCCGAGTGGGTCGAGGGTCGCGGTTGGCCGCTGCACGCCCACGTCTCCGAGCAGCGCCTCGAGCAGACCGAATGCCGCAGACACCGCGGCACCACTCCGCTCGGCGTGCTGGCCGCCGCCGGCGCCCTGGTCCCCGCCTTCACCGCGGTGCACGGCACCCACCTGTCGAAGAAGGACATCTCCGGCTTGGCCGCGGGCGGCGGCGGCTGTTGCCTGTGCCCGACCACCGAGGCCGACCTGGGAGACGGCATCGGCCCGGCCGCGGCCCTCGAAAGCGCCGGGGTGGCGCTCAGCATCGGAACCGACTCCCACGCCGTGATCGACGGTTTCGAAGAGGCCCGGGCCATCGAGATGGGCGCCCGCCTGGCCTCCGAGCAGCGGGGCGTGGTGGCCACCCACACCCTCCTGGAGGCCGCCACCAGCAACGGCATGAAGGCCCTCGGCTGGGACGCCGGTGCCCTCGCCACCGGGAAGCTGGCCGACTTCGTCAGCGTCCGGTTGGACAGTCTCCGCACGGCCGGCTGCGACCCGTCACTGGCGTCGACCGCCATCTTCGCCGCATCGGCTGCGGATGTGGACATGGTCGTGGTAGGCGGCCGCCCCGTCGTCGAGGGGGGCGCCCATCTGGCCGTCCCTGACGTCGCCGGCGAGTTGGCCGCGGCGATCGCCACGCTCTACCCGTGACGTCGCTCGGCCTGACCGGCATTGGCGTGCTCGTCACGTGCGATCCCGAGCGGGGCCACGGCCCCCTCGGGGCAGTCCACGGTGCAGCCCTCGTCGTCGACGACGGCGTGGTCGTCTACGCCGGCCCCGAGTCGTCCGCTCCTCTCGATGTCGACGAGGGCGTCGACCTGGACGGGCGCTGCGTCCTGCCCGGCTTCGTGGACTCCCACGCCCACCTCATCTTCGCCGGCGATCGCGCTGACGAGTTCGCCTTGCGTATGGCCGGCCGCCCCTACCAACCGGGCGGGATCCTGGAGACGGTCGCCGCCACCCGGTCGGCTACCACCGCGGCCCTCGAGGTCAACGCCCGCCGGCTGATCGGCGAAGCCCGGGCCGCGGGCACGACGACGATCGAGATCAAGACCGGATACGGGCTCACCCCCGAACACGAGGCCGCCCACCTCGGGATCGCCCGATCACTCACGACCGAGGCCACCTACCTCGGCGCCCACCTGGTCCCGCCCGAGTACGCCGGCGACCGGGACGGATACCTACGGCTCCTGACCACGACCATGATCCCAGCGGCCGCGGCCTCGGCGAGGTGGTGCGACGTGTTCTGCGAAGCGGGCGCGTTTGACGTCGACGAGTCGCGTGCCGTGCTGGTGGCGGGGCGCGCCAATGGGATGGGCTTGCGGGTGCACGCCAACCAACTCGGGCCGAGCGGCGGGGTCGCCCTGGCGTGCGAGCTGGGCGCCGCTTCCGCCGACCACTGCTCGCACCTCACCCACGCCGACATTGACGACTTGGCCACGTCGAGAACGGTGGCCACGCTCCTGCCGATCAGCGACTTCTGCACCCGCCAGCCCTGTCCGGACGGCCGGGCTCTTCTCGACGCGGGGGTCATCGTCGCCCTGGCCAGCAATTGTAACCCCGGATCCAGCTACTCGACCTCCATACCGTGGGCGTTGGCGCTGGCCGTGCGTGACGCCGGCCTGACCATCGACGAAGCCATACTGGCCGCCACCCGGGGCGGTGCGGCCGCCCTCCGGCGCCCCGACATCGGCCGCCTCACACCCGGCGCCCGGGCTGACGCCATCGTCCTCGACGCCCCCAACCCGCATCATCTCGTCTACCGGCTCGGTGCCCCGCTCATCTCCGCCGTTCTCGAGGACGGGGCCTGGGTCGTCGGACCGCCCCCGGTCTGAGGGCCCGCTGAGCCACCTACTCGGCGGCGTCGGCGAGGGCTTCGGAGAGCGTGGGGTGCGCCAGGCAGCTCTCAACGATGTCGGTCACCTTGAGATTGGCGGTGACGGCCAGGGCGATGACGGAGATGAGCTCAGCGGCGTGGCGGCCGACGATGGATCCTCCGAGCACCTCCCCGGTCGCCGGGTCGGAGAGGATCTTGACGAAGCCGGTCGGGTCGCCGTTGATGAGGGCCTTTGGTGTCGCCGCGTAGGGGACCTTGGTGACCCGGATCTTGCGCCCGGTGGCGAACGCCTCGGCCTCGGCTAAGCCCACATCGGCGATCTCCGGTTCGGTGAAGATGGCGGAAGCAGCCTTCTCGTAGTCGATGTGGCGGTGCACCCGGGTGTGGATGCCCATGGCGTGCTCGGCGATCTTGCGGCCCTGCATCGCTGCCACCGAGGAGAGCGGCAGCTTGCCCGACACATCGCCGGCCGCGTAGACGTGGGACACGTTGGATTGGCAGTGCTGGTTGATCGGGATGTACCCGGCTCCGTCGACCTCCACGCCGGCCGATTCCAGGCCCAGCCCGTCGCTGTTGGGAATGGACCCGATAGCCAGCAGAGCGTGGCTCCCCCTCGCCATTCGACCGTCATCGCAAGCCACCACGATCCCGGTGTCGGTGCGTTCGATCCGTTCTGCCCGGGCCCCCTTGAGCAGCCGCACCCCGCGCCGCAGCAACTCGTCCTCGAGCGCCGCGGCCACCTCGGCGTCCTTGCTCGGCAGGACCTGCTGGCGGCTGACGATCAGCGTCACCTGAGCCCCGAACGAGCTGAACATGTGAACAAACTCCACTCCGGTGACCCCCGACCCGATCACGACCAGGTGGTCCGGCATGTTCCTCGGCGGGTAGGACTGCCGGGTGGTGAGGATCCGGTCCCCATCTGGTTGCGCCCAGTCCGGGATCCGGGGCCGGCTGCCGGTCGCGATCAGGATGGCATCGGCGTCGATCTCCTCGATGCCGTGTTCGGTCTCGGCCACCACCTCGTAAGGGCCCTTGACGCGCCCGGTGCCGTGGATGATCCGCACCCCCTGGCTCTGCAACAGGGTGGTCACCTGCTGGTTGAGGTGGGCCTCGATGGCGGCGACCCGTTCGCGTTGGGCGTCGACGTCCAGGCTGGCGTCCTGGTGCGACAACCCCATCCCCTCGACACGCCGGGTGAAGCTCATGGCCCCGCCGGTGGCGATCATGGTCTTGGACGGGATGCAGTCCCACAGGTGGGCGGCGCCACCGACGATATCGCGCTCGATCACCGTTACCTGGGCACCGAGGCGGGCTGCGTTGGTGGCGGCCGTGTTGCCGCCCGGCCCTCCGCCGATGATCACCAGCCGTGCCGGCATGTCAGCTCCCTCAGCGGTTCGGTTGGTACACGCCGAACTCAGCCCGCAGGACGTCGCTCACCTCGCCGAGGGTGGCCCGGCGACGGAGCGCTTCCCGCATGGAAGGCAAAAGGTTGTCATGGCCGCGGGCCGCGGTGGCCACATCGACCAGGGCGGCGGACACCGCGGCCTGGTCCCGCTCGGCCCGGGTCCGGCGGATCCGCTCGATCTGATGAGCCTGCAGGGCCGGGTCGATGGGGAAGACCTCGGTCACCTCGGGCTGATCATCGACATACTTGTTGACGCCGACGATGATCTTCTCGGCCCCGTCGACAGCTTTGGCGTAGGTGTAGGCGGCCTGCTCGATCTCCTCCTGCATGTAGCCCGCCTCGATAGCCGAGACCGCCCCACCCATACCCTCGATCTTGTCGAGGTAGGTCCAGGCGTCGGCCTCCACCGCGTCGGTCAACGACTCGACGAAGTACGAGCCGGCGAGGGGATCGACCGTGTCGGTTACTCCTGATTCGTAGGCGACGATCTGCTGGGTGCGCAGCGCCGTGCGGGCCGCCTTGGCTGTTGGCAGGCCCAGGGCCTCGTCGAAACCGTTGGCGTGCAGGCTCTGGGTACCGCCCAGGGCGGCCGCCAGGCTCTGGAGGGTGACCCGGACGATGTTGTTCTCCGGCTGCTGGGCCGTCAGGGTGGAGCCGCCCGTCTGGGTGTGAAAACGCAACAGCTTGCTCCGCTCGTCAGTGGCGGCGAACCGCTCGGTCATGATCTTGGCCCACATGCGGCGGGCCGCCCGGAACTTGGCCACCTCCTCGAAGAAGTTGTTGTGGGAGTTCCAGAAGAAGCTCAGCCGGGGAGCGAACTCGTCCACCGGCAGGCCGGCGGCGACGGCCGCTTCGACGTAGGCGATCCCGTTGGCGAGGGTGAAGGCGATCTCCTGGACAGCGGTCGAACCGGCTTCTCTGATGTGGTAGCCGGAGATGGAGATGGTGTTCCAGGTTGGCAGGTTCTCGCGGCAGTAGGAGAACGTGTCGGTGATCAACCGCATCGACTGGCGGGGTGGGTAGATGTACGTGCCCCGGGCGACGTACTCCTTGAGGATGTCATTTTGGATGGTGCCGCCCAGCTTCGACGCCGGCACCCCCTGCTCCTCGGCGACCAGCTGGTACAGCAGCAGCAGGATGGCAGCGGTGGCGTTGATGGTCATCGAGACCGTGATGGCGTCGAGGGGAAGGCCGCCGAGCAGGATCCGCATGTCGTCTATGGAGTCGATGGCCACCCCCACCTTGCCTACCTCGCCCTCGGCCCGAGGATGGTCGGAGTCGAAGCCCATCTGGGTCGGCAGGTCGAAGGCACACGACAACCCGGTTCCGCCGCCGGCCAGCAGCAGGCGCCAGCGTTCGTTGGTCGACTCGGCGGAACCAAAACCGGAGTACTGGCGGATCGTCCACGGCTTCCCCCGGTACATGGTCGGGTAGATCCCGCGCGTGTACGGATACGAGCCGGGTTCCCCCAGCTGCCGCCGGGCGTCCCAGCCGGCGAGGTCCGCCTCGCGGTACACGGGTTGGATCTCGATACCGGAATCGGTGCGGCGTTCATCGGTGGCCATGCCCCCCAGGTTACGAGCGCCACGCGGTGACGGGTAACGGGGCGTGGATCGGAGGCGGGCGACAACCCTCCGGCGGGTGCGCGGCGCCATGCGGCCGATGCCGTAGCAGCCCCGATCGACTCGCACCACTCGACCCTTTCGGGCCTCGTAGGCCAAGGCGTCGGCGACCACCTTCGCGGGCCGGACGCCCCCGACTACCAAGCCCCGCGCCGCCAGGGCGGCTACTAGATCAGGGATCGATCGCGGGCCCGGAGCCCGAGCCAGGTAGGCCAGAAGGGCGTGGCGGAGGTCGATGCCCCACAGTTCGGGGGGTAGCGGGCCTTCTGACATGACGAGGGACGGTAGCGACGGGGTGTGTCGGTGTTGCGGCCGCTTCGCACCGACACCGGGTTGTCGGTGTCAGGTGGCCGTCTGACGACATCGAGAGAGCGGCCGAAGGCACTCAGGCTGGCCACCTTGCACAGACACCGGCGTGTCGGTGAGAGGCGGCCGCAACCCATTAGGGCTGGAGCGGTCCCGGGTGGCGGAGATAAGGGGTAAGGCTGACAAGGGGAAAGGACACCGTCCCCGCGGGAAACGTCACTTCCAGCGAATCAGGGGTGAGTGCCCACGCCGAGAAGTCGGTGGCGACCGGGTTGGTAACACCGTCCGCCTGCAGCTGGGCGTCAGCCGTCGCAGACAGGTACGCCAAGTATCCCCCGACGAAGAGATCGGCCAGTGTGAGTCGGAGCCCGTCGCTCAGGGAGAACGTGGCCGTCGAAACGGTCCGGGTCCCGCACACCCAACGAAAGGACGCCAGGGTGGCGTCGTCTCGCAGGGTCGACACCGAGCAGCCGGAAGGGGCGAGCTGTCTCAGCTCGGTGTTGATGGCGGCCTGGCCAGCCACCTGAGGAACGTCCCCGGTGACGGTCACCGCCGGCCCGGTCAGGCCTGCAGAGGACGACCCCCTGATTGTGGATTCCGGGCCCGACAGCGCCGGGTTGTCCCCGCCCGTCGCTCCGCAGCCGGCCAGCACCGGCGCGAGGAGGGCGAAGACGGCGACGGCCCTCCTCCTTTTTCCTATTTGGGGCCCTCGATCGGATGCGGCATACACAGCTCGTCATACTCGGCGATCACGAGCTGCTCTTTGGGGATGCTGCAGGCCGCGCAGTCGGGGTCGCGGTTGACCTTGAACGTCCGGAAGCTCTCCTCGAGGGCGTCATAGGCCAGCAACCGGCCTACCAGCGGTTCGCCGATGCCGAGCAGCAGCTTGATGGCCTCCATGGCCTGGATGCTGCCGATGATGCCGGGCAGGACACCGAGCACCCCGGCCTCCGCGCACGACGGCGCCAGCTCGGCCGGGGGCGGCTCGGGAACCTGGCAGCGGTAGCACGGCCCCTGGTGCGGCAGGTAGACGCTGGCCTGGCCTTCGAAGCGGAAGATCGATCCGTGGACGACGGGGATATCCAGCTTGAGGGATGCGTCGTTGACGAGGTAGCGGGTCGGGAAGTTGTCGGTCCCGTCGACGATCACGTCGTAGCCGGCGAAGATGTTCATCACGTTGTCGGCACCGAGGCGCACGTCGTAGGTCACCACGTTGACATCCGGGTTGAGGGCCGTGAGGGTCTTCTTGGCCGAGTCGACCTTGCGGTCGCCCACCCGGTCCTGGTTGTGGAGGATCTGGCGCTGCAGGTTGGATTCGTCGACGACGTCCATGTCGATGATGCCGAGCGTGCCGACGCCGGCGGCGGCCAGGTAGAGCGCCGCGGGTGAGCCCAGGCCGCCTGCACCGATCAGCAGCACCTTGGAAGTCAGGAGTTTCGCCTGGCCGGCCACGTCGACCTCGGGGAGAAGCAGATGGCGCTGGTACCGGTTGCGCTGCTCGGGGGTGAGGCTGGCGGGAGCGCTCCAGGGGCGGCCCTCGTCCTTCCACTTGTTGAAGCCGCCCACGACCGAGACCACGTCGGTGTAGCCGAGCTGGCCCAGAGTGTCAGCCGCGAATGCGGACCGGGTACCGCCCGCGCAGTACACCACCACGTGGGCGTCGTGGTTGGTGACGCGACCCTCCACCTGGCTCTCGAGGTGGCCCCGTGGGATGTGGATGGCCCCGGGCAGGGCGCCCTGCTCGTACTCGTCGGGTTCGCGGACATCGAGAACCACGGTGCCGGGCCGATCCAGATCTTCGGCCGCGGCCGAGGTGTCGACCTCGCGGATCCGGGCTTTGGTGTCACGCAATAGGTCGCGGAAGCTCGCCATGAGGTAAATGTTACCGTGCCAGTCGGCATTCAGGGAGGGGCACCCACCGCGTAGCGTCATCACGGTGGACCTCGATTCGGCCATCCGGCGGCGCCGCATGTGCCGCAACTTCCTGAGCCGGCCGGTGCCGCCCGAAGTCCTGGACCGGCTCTTCGAGGGGGCCCGGCGGGCCCCGTCGGCCGGGCGCACCCAGGGTTGGGCGTTCGTGGTGCTGGAGGGGCACGACCAAACCAGTCTGTTCTGGTCGACCGACGCCGATCCGGCGTGGGTGGCCCAGCCGGATCACCCCGGGGTGCTCAACGCCCCGGTGATCGTCCTCCCGTTCTGCAACCGCCAGGCCTACCTGGACCGCTACGCAGCACCCGACAAGGCGGCGGCCGGGCTGGCCACTGAAGAAGCCTGGCCGGCGCCCTATTGGTTGATCGACACCGCCTTCGCCACCATGTTGCTCCTGCTGGGGGCGGTCCAGGAGGGGTTGGGCGCCCTCTTTTTCCGGCTACACGGCGACGCGAACCAGCTGCGCCGGGCGTTCGGCGTCCCCGACGGCTGGGACCCGATCGGGGCGGTGGCACTCGGCTGGCCGGCGCACCAGAACCGACCCACGAGACCGCGGCCGTTGCGGCCCTTCGGAGAGGTAGTGCACCGGGGAGGCTGGTGAGAGCTTTGCGGTGGGCGCTGAGAGGCTACGACGGCTCGACCAACCGGGGCAGGGTCTCGCTGATCGGCTCCCGAACGACGGCCGCCGCCAGCTGGTCGTACGGGGTCGGCTGGGCGTTGACGACGACGACCGTGGCGCCGGCCCGGGCCGCCAGGGGAACCAGGCCCGCGGCCGGATGGACAGTGAGGGTGGACCCCACGGCCAGGAGCAGATCGCAGGCCGCGGCGGCATCTTCGGCCCGCTCCAACACTGCTGCGTCCAGAGACTGACCGAAGCTGATCGTCGCCGACTTGAGCACCCCGCCACAGACCTCACAGTGCGGGTCGGGGTCGCCGGCGCGCACCCGCGCCAGGGCCGGTTCCATCGGGCCCTCCTGTCCGCAGGTCCAGCACCGCACCCGCCACATGGTGCCGTGCAGCTCGTGCACGAGGTCAGGATCGCTCCCCGCCCGTTGGTGCAAGCCGTCGATGTTCTGGGTGACCAGCGCCCGCAGGCGACCTTGCCGTTCCAGTTCGACGAGGGCCAGATGCCCGGGGTTGGCCTGCGCCGTCCACGCCGGTGAGGCCAGGCGGTTCTGCCACGACTGGCGGCGCACCTCGGGGTCGCTGAGGTAATCCCGGAGGGTCGACGTCCGCTCGGCGGCCGGGTCCTTGGTCCAGACGCCCTGAGGGCCGCGGAAGTCGGGGATTCCCGAGTCGGTCGATATCCCGGCCCCGGTCAGGGCAGTGATCCGGCGCGCCGCGAGCACCAACTCCCTGGCAGTCGTGACCCCGTCCACCACAGCCTCAGTGTCGCACGCCAAAATGCTGCCCTACGAAAGCAGCTCGCCTGCCTCCTGCGACGGAGCCGGACCATCGACGTTGACGGTCGGAATGCCATGGCCGCACCGGACCACGACCAGGTGGCTCTCCTCGTCGCTGTCATTGCTTTCCCGGTGGATGGCACCCTTTGGGACGTGAAGGAAGTCTCCGGAAACCGCGGTGATCACCTCCGACCCGCCTGGACCTGAGTCCATGCGCAAGGTTCCTCGAGCGAGGTAGATAGCGGTTTCGTACTCGCCGTGGTGATGCCAGCCGGACGTCATGCCCGGCGCCGTACGGACGAGTCCTGCCCACACGCCCTCCGCCTCGAACGCACGCTCGCGGATCATCCCGGGCGTGGGATCGGCCTCGGTCCGATCGGTCGGCCGCACCACACGCACCCGATCCGATGTGCTCATACCGTGATTCTGCCGCAAATGTCGGGACCCCTTGCAAACTAGGAAAACCACCTGATATACATAGAATACTTCTAGAGAGCTAGAGAGGTGGTAGAGTCATGCAGCCCTTGGTGACCTTCGAGTGCGACACCCTGACCGTGCGACCCTGGCCCGACGAGGTCATCGACTCGCTGGGGTTCGACCCGCGCTCGCCGTACGTGGAGCAATTCTGGTTGGGCATCCTGGGGCCGTCGACGACGTGGCTCCTGCGGCGCATCGGGGCCGGCTTCGACGCCGCCCCGGACGGATTCGAACTGCCTCTGGGCGAGACCGCCCGGGCTCTCGGGCTCGGCGATCGCGGCGGTCGCAACTCCCCGTTCCTGCGGACGGTCAACCGAATGATCCAGTTTGAGTTGGCCCTGGTGGTCAGCGCCCGTGACGGGGAGCTCGCCGTCCGGCGCCGGCTGCCACCGCTCAGTCGGCGTCAGCTCATCCGGCTCTCCCCCGACCTACAGGCCGCCCACGAACGCTGGCAGGCCGACCAGCTTCGTGAGCCACCGGTTGAGGCCCAGCGCCGAAGGGGCCGGCAGTTGGCCCTCAGCCTGCTGGAGCTCGGTGAGGACCTCGAGGAGGCCGAACGCCAGTTGTTGCGCTGGCGCTACCACCCGGCCCTGGCCCGAGAGGCGGTCGTCTGGGCGGCCGAAGCCCACCGCAGCGCCGAGGCCGCCGAGGCCGCCGCGCTGTAGCCAGTCTTTGTGTGATCCTGGGAGGGACAGAAGGACAGAAGGAGAGGCAACAATGGCTTCAGGGCGCCTGATCTTGCGAGCAACGGTGGGCGGACTCATGTGCGGACACGGACTTCAGAAGCTCAACGGCAGCTTCGGCGGTCCCGGGCTGCAGGCCACGGAGCAGACGATGCGAGCCATCGGGATGGAGCCGGCGAAGCTGCAAGCGTGGGCCGTGGCCTTGAGCGAGACCGTGGGCGGCGGTCTCACCGCCGCCGGTTTTCTCAGCCCACTGGGGCCGGCCATGATCACCGGGACGATGGCCGTGGCGATCAAGAAGGTCCACGCCAAGAACGGCCTGTGGCTCTCCAACCGGGGCTACGAGTACAACCTGATCCTCATCGCCGCCGCCTTCGCGGCGGGGGATGGACCCGGACCGCTTTCGATCGACGGGCTGATCCGCAAGCAGCGCTCCGGGTTGAGATGGGCTATAGCGCAGCTCGCCCTCGGTCTCGGCGTGGCGGCCGTAACCATGGCGGCGGCAGACCGTTTGGCGCCGGCGCAGACCGCACCCGCCGAGGCACCCCACAACGGGTCCGTCAGCTCAGAGTGAGAATTCAGCCCGCTCAGGCGTCCCGACGGACCAGGATGGCCCCGGCGATGACGAGGGTTGCGACCGCGTAAAGGCAGAACACGGCGAAGCCGGTCCACGGCGACAGCTGGGCCACGGCGCCGCTGTGACGGGCTCCGTTCTCGATCAAGGCTTGGCCGGCGTTGCTCGGCAGGAACTTCTGCACTGCGTTCATGGAGCTAGGGAGCAGGCTGGCGACGGCCGGCAGGACGAAGATCAGACCGAATACCGCCGCGATGGCCCCGGCGGTCTTGCGGATGATGGAGCCGAGGCCGAGCGCCAGCAGCCCGAGAACGGCGAGGTAGAGCCCGGTACCGACGACGGTGCGAAGGGCGCCGCGTGAGCCCAGGGAGACGCCAAGGCCGTTGGTCGACAGAATCATCTGGCCGACCAAGAAGGCGATGACGGAGGCTGCGGTCGTGACCACCAGGGTCACACCCGCGAACACCGTCGCTTTGGCGCCCAGCACGGCGAGGCGGTTGGGAACCGCGGCGAGGGTGGCCCGGATCATGCCACTGCTGTATTCGTTGGTGATGACGAGAACGCCGAGGACGGCAATGGCGAGTTGGGCGAGGAAGCTCCCGGTCAGGCTGAACGAGACCGGGTCGAAGCTGGCCTTGTCGCCGGCACTCACATGGGTGTACTGGGCGACGTAGATGGCGCAGATGATCGCGGACAAGCCGATCATCGCCACCACGGCGGCGAAGAGCGTCCAGTACGTCGAGCGGACTGTCCGCAACTTGGTCCACTCGGCGCGGATGATGTCGGGCGCAATCCGCCCGGTGGGCTTCGGGAGCGCCGTTACCAAGGTGCCGGGCATTTGGGTCACGACCATTTCAGGCCACCTTCGCCGTCGGTGGGACAGGGAGGGGCTGCCCGGCGCGGTACTCGACGCTGTCGTGGGTCAGCTCCATGTACACCTCTTCGAGAGAGACTTCCTGGGGTGAAAGTTCGTGCAGGATGATTCCGTTCGACCCCGCCAGGTCGCCGATCGCCGCCGCGCTGATCCCACTGACGGCGAGCGCGCCGTCCGCC
>Ga0302325_10003271_pt1 | contig 38370 bp, 33 predicted proteins | sample Palsa_T0_2_FD_201948 | JGI IMG/M metagenome (GOLD analysis project Ga0302325, IMG submission 201948) | Peat permafrost microbial communities from Stordalen Mire near Abisko, Sweden - Palsa_T0_2 | ecosystem: Environmental > Terrestrial > Soil > Palsa > Peat permafrost | place: Sweden: Abisko...
CGCGCCCTCCATCCGAGCTTCTCGAAAAACGCTGCCCCGTCCGGCGGGGCAAACTTGAGCGGCGCGTTCTCCATGTGCGCGCCCATTCTCTTCCGCAACATGCGGAGGATCGCCGGAGACGTGACATCGAGCACCCACCACCGGATGGCCGGCTGGCCGAGGAGGTCGCGACCGATCGCTCGTACGACGTCGTCGTCGAGGTAGCCGAGGAGCCCCTCGGTCACGACGAGCGCCTTCTTCGCGCCGCCGGCGGCGCTCGCGAGAAAGGCAGAGCGGGCAGCGGGATCGGCGAGGTCGACGCGCTCGCGGCGGAGCCTGCAACGCGGCCGCTCTCCGGCGAGAAGCTTTTCCTTTTCGTCGATCATGGGGCCGAGGTCGGCTTCGACCCAGTCGAGCGACGCAGGCAGATCCATGCGGAAAGGTCGGGTGTCGAGCCCTGCGGCAAGGTTCAGCACGCATTCACAGCCCTCGGCGATCGAAGCCGCGATGAGGTCGTCGATGAGCAGGGTGCGCATGACGAACGGCCAGCCGGTCCGTGCCCGCCCGGGCATCAGCGCCGCGATCGCTCGTCCCCGTTGGCCTGCGAGTCGGTCGGCGTAGGGGTCCTTGAAGAGGGCATCGGGCCGCGCGGACTCCCATGCGCGGTAGACGGCGACCCAGCGCGCCGTATCGGAGACGTTGGAGACGATGGGCTCGTCGGACATGAGCGACCGTCATAGCACCTGCGCCGCAGTCGTCTCCGAGGGCGGGCGCCTCGGATGCTGCGTCAGGTGGCGAAGGATGGCGAACGGCCTGGGTCTGAGGCGCAGCTCTCGTCCGCCTTTCCATAGCCTCAGGTGCTTCACCAGACCTCCATGACGACGGCGTTGGCGCGGGTGCCTCCCGGTCGGTTCTCGACGGCGAATTCAGCGTACGCATTCGCCACGAACAGCAAGGCTCCGACCCGCGCCATGAACCCAGGCCCCAGCCCGGCGACCTGTGATGCAGACGTGCGGAACCGGGAACGACTTCCGCAGTTTCTACAGCGGTCACGCGACTGCGACGGCGACGACGGCGGGCCTCGTCTGCGTGCACCACCAGCATCTGCCGCTGTTCGGCGGGGGCTTCGCCGACCTTGTCCCATGCTTGATCATGATCGGAGTCTCGGCTACGCAGATGTCTCATTTGAAGTGGATAGCGACGCCATGCCTGCCGACTGTTGGTCTGCTGGTCAGGCCGGCCTTCGGGATGGAACCTGCGGCACCCGAGGCGACGGAAGACTTCTGCCACGACCACTGGTTCGCGGTCGCGCAGTGCCACGACCGAGCATCGCGGGGGCTTCGGCTCATGGTCGGTCTCGACGTCGGGGTGGTCAGGGACGCCGCCAAGGCAGCGAGCCCCCTGTTCTCCAGCGCACAGGCCGGTATCCCGCTTGGCTTCGGCCTCGATGTACCCCTGACCTGGCACGTGAGCCTCGGGGCCGAAGCGACGTACCACTTCCAACTGGGCGAATCGTACTCGTTGGTCAAGACGAACGGCATCGACGGGGGCGACCTGTCCACGTTCAACCTTGTCGCCCGCGTGCGTCTCTAGCCGATAGCCTGGCCACCAGGCTGGGTCCGCCGCATGGCATTGATCGTTCACCTGTCCGACCTTCACATGGCCCCCGATGTGCCGGCGCAGTCGGGCATCTTCGACGGGCTGGTGCGCGCGCTGCACATCGAGCGTCAAGACCGGCAGGTGATCCCGGAGGCCATCCACCGCCTTCCGGTTGTCATCGCCTACGCCGCCGAAGGTAGGCCCCTCACATGATCCTCGCGCATCCCGACGCGGACCTGGCCGCGGCAGTGTGGATCGATCTGCGCGAACCGACGGATGAGGAGCTCGCGCGCGTTCGAGCGGCTACGGGCCTTCGCATCCCCGACCAGCACCAGATCAGCGAGATCGAGTCGTCGAGCAGGCTCGCGTTCGAGAACGGCACGTACTACGTCTCGACGCCCCTCGTTGCTCCAGCGGACGACGGTCAGCTGGTCCCAGTGCAGGTGGGGTTCGTCCTGTCCGCGCGCGTCCTGCTCACCGTTCGCTTCGGGCCCCTCCCCTCGTTCGACGCCGTTCACGAGGGGTTCGGGACGCAGCATGCGCGGACAGCCGAGGAGACGTTCCTGCGCATCTTCGAGATCGTCGTCGACCGCTCGGCCGACAAGCTCGAGCGCGGCGGTGGGGTATGCGACGAGCTCTCGCGTAGTGCGTTTCGTGACGGCGGCCGAGCTCGGCTCTCGGGCGATCTGCGCACCACGCTCAGCCGCGTGGGCGCGGTCGCGGATCACATGTCTCGCATCCGCGATGCGCTCCTCGGCCTCGGACGAATCGCCGCCTATGTGACGGAGGGTGGCATCGCAGGCGCACCGCCCGTGAATGCGGCCCGCATGAAGGCGATCCGCGCGGATATCGCCTCGCTCACCGAGTACGAGTCACACCTCTCGGGCAAGGCCCAATTTCTTCTCGATGCGACGCTCGGGTTCATCAACATCGAGCAGAACGACATCGTGAAGACGCTGACCATCGCCTCGGTGGTCGGCATCCCGCCGGTCCTCGTCGCGGGCATCTACGGGATGAATTTCCGCGTCATGCCGGAGCTGACCTGGGAGTTCGGTTACCCTCTGGCGATCGGGCTCATCGTCGTGAGCGCGCTTGTCCCGCTGCTCTGGTTCAAGCGGCGAGGGTGGATGTGAGACATCGCGCGCTCTAACCCTTTCGGGCGTCATCGCTTCGCTCGGGAAAGACAGCTTCACCCTTCTGGTTGAACAGCGCACCGCCGTGCATCGTGAGCTCGGGGGCGAACAAGAGCGGCACGATGCACTCGGCGTACTCCTCCGGGCTGATCGAATTGGTCGGCCGAGCGGAGCGGCGCCGTTGCGCGGCGCGGCCGTATGTGGGTATCGTGGCCGTCCCGCATGGCCCGAACGTCGATGGCCCTCTCGCTCGTTGCTTTGCTGACGCTCGCCAGCTGCAACAACGGGAGCAGCGCCGCTCCTAGCCCGAGCTCGACCCTGGGCCGTCCCGCTGCCGCCCCGGCCAGCGTGACCGCAGGTGCAGTGGGGAGCGCCACTCGCTCGTGGGTCTGCAAGAACCCGCCGGCAACCGGTTTGAACAGTCTCGCCTGCGGCCACTGCCTAGAACGCGAGTGCCCGGCGGCGCTGGCCAGCTTGCTAAGCTCCTGTCCGGCCTATCTGTCCTGCGTCCAAGAGTGCGATTGCGGCGACCGGGCCTGCCTAATGGCGTGCGCCTCGAAGATCGACGCCGCCTGTCATACTGGCTCGGTCGACGCGGAGATGTGCAAAAAGACCCACTGCGCCGGACCAGACACGTGCGACGTGAAGCATTAGAGTCCGCCCAGCAGAAGCACGAGGTCGAGCGGCCGGCACACGTTGGGATGGGAGATCGTTATCCGGGCGCTCCATCGCGAGCTTGCCCCAACGAAGCCGCAATCGCGATAGCCTCGGACGATGTCGCCGCGTTTCGGCGTGCTCGTCGTCGTCGCTCTCGTCGGGTGCAAGCACCCGTCGGTCTCCTCGACGGACTCGGGCATCGTCGTATTTTCATCTGCATCGGCATCCGCATCGGGGGCTCCGTCTGCGGTGCCTCCGTCGCTTCCGTTCTTCGCGCACGCCCGCGTCGACTTCGCGCTCGGGGCGAACCCCAGGCTCTGGGCGATCGCGGTATCACCGGACGGGTCGAAGGTCGCGGGCGCCGTCGAACGCGAGCTCGTGGTGTGGGACGCGGCCACGGGCGCCGAGAAGAATCGTTTCAAGGCCGGCTATCTCGATCCTCTCGACGCCATCGCGTTCGATCCGAGCGGCACGCACGTCATCGCGCAAGACCGTGACGACACCCTCTTCGATTACGACGTCGCGCAAGGCAAGGAGCTGTGGAAACGCGAGACGACGAACTGGTACGAAAGCGCCTTCGCGATGGCGCCCGATGCCCGCCATCTCTTCGCGGGACGCGTGCTGTGGGACCTCGCGGGTCCGACCAAGCTCGCGACGACCGAGAACCGGCCGGACCGCGTGGCCTTCTTCGACGGAGGCAAGCGCTTCATCGGCGCGCAGTCCTCGCGACGCGACACCGATCCGCCGTGTGTCGTCGCCGTGTTCGATGGCGCGACGGCGAAGCCGCAAGCGAAGCTAGCGCCCGAGGGTATCTGCGCCACGAGCCTCGCAGTCTCCCACGACAGCAAGCGGATCGCGGCGCTTGCGAACGGCGCCCTCTGGCTCTGGAGCGATGCGAGTCACGATCACGAGGCGAGCTTCCCTCTCGAGCCCGGAACCAACGCGGCGGCGTTCTTCGGCAAGGACGCCTATCTGGTCACGGGCGGGAAGCTCCTCTGCATCTACGCGCGCGAGGGCTCGAGGCGCCTTGGCTGCATCACGCCTCCCGAGTCGATCGGAGAGCTCAGGGTGAGCGCCGACGAGAAGAGGCTGCTCGCGAGCACCGGCGACTCGCTCGCGTTCTACGATCTTCCGAGCGTCGAGGCGCTCGCGCCGCTCCTCGCGGACGCGACATCGCTGCCCGCGGCGGCGGCGCCGATTTCGTATCGCGCGCCGAAGCCAGAGCATGCGACGCGGGCGAGCTGGACGCAGCGAACGCCGATGACGACGCCGAATGCCTCGCCGTCGCCGTCGGCCAATGTCACGCGACTCGTGGGCGATGCGGCGGGCCTCCGTGTCTACGCCGCCGACGGTGATTACGCCTATGCGGGGATAGGCGGGGACAGCCCGGGTGTTCTTCGCGCGCCGCTCAAAGGAGGCCCCGCCGAGGCGCTGCGTCTCGGCAGCGCGATCGACGTCGATACGATCGCCGTCGGCGGCGGTCGCCTCTTCTTCGTCACAGAGCCGATCTCCGGCGCGGACGAGACGGGGCGCGGCGCGGCGCTCGTGCATGTCGCGTCGGTGCCGCTCGGCGGCGGTGCGATCGAGGTCGCGGTTACTCCGCAAGCGGCCCCGACCGGGCTCGTCGTCGTGGGCAATGTGCTCGTCGGCTACGGCCAAGACGGGATTTGGAAACGCCCGATCGCGGGCGGCACGACGAGCGTGATCGTGAAGGACCCGGTCGAGGCGCTCGCCCCCACGCCCGACGGCACGCTCGTTTACGCGAGCGGCCTCGATCTCGCTCGCGTCGGCCTCGACGGCAAGGAGCCGCGCCGCGTGAAGCTGGCCCTCGAGAACCCGCTCGAGAAGAGCCCGACTCCGACCGTGCTCATGCTCGCCGTATCCGGCGACGAGACCTTCCTCGTTCTCAGCTGGCGCGGCGTGGGCACGTTCTACGCGCGGCAGCTCATCGATGTCGGCTCGGACGGCCAAGCGAAGGCGATGCTCGCCGTCTCGGGCGGAAACGAAGTGTCGTGGGTGGCAGTCGACGCGAACGGCGTCCTCGCCGAGATCTACGACGACGACCGCGAAAAGGAGCGCTCCAAGAAGAAGACTCGCATCGAGCGTATCCGCGGGCCCGGCAAGCTCGGCGTGCTCGTCGATGACGAGGCGAACGATCGGATCGATCTCGTCCCGAGCCGTATCGGCTTCCTCTGGTCGAGCGAGACCGACGACAAGAACGGCGAGATCTGGGCCCTGCGGCCCGACGCCTCCGCGAAGCCGCCGCCGTAACGGGCGGTTTGCGGCCGGTTCTGCCAGGTCGACGTCGCCCTGCGCGCGTCGGGCGCGTCCTACGAGCAACGAACGGGCGCGAGGGAGACGCTTCGCCGGATCGCTTCCATCGCTCAGGGCGCGAGCACCGAGAACCGGTCGCAAGCTCGCGTGGTGGCGTCGCCCCGCGCTTCTTCGCCCACCGCGTTGTACCGGGCGCCGGGCTCGGCCCGCTCGATGGCAAGCTTGTAGAGGCGTGCGACGTCGCTGACGTGCGCGGCCGGCCAGCGCTTCTTCCCCTCGCCGACGTAGGCGACGCGCCCCTTCGCGCGCGAGATCTCGATGAGCGGGGAGATGAGCCCCTGCTTCTTCGTGTCGTGCACCTGCGGAAGGCGCACGTACGAGACGTTCACGCCGCGCGCGGCGACGCCGGCGCCAGTCTCCTCGGAGATCTTGCGCGGGGTGGCGTGGCTCGCGTCGAAGACGTCCTCACTGGCAAGCTCGCCGGGCCCGCGGCTCCCCATGCCGGTGCCGGACGTGACGATGAGCGGCCGCTTCGAGCCGACGAGCGCTTCGCCGATGGCCTCGATGTTCCGCTTGTCCTTCTGCGGTCCCAGGCAGGCCACCGCAAGCAGCACCGGTGGGTGCTACCACGACGGTTCCAGCATCGGAGACGCCCACGGTCTCGCGCGAGCCCCTCTTGGGGCACGTTTCGGGGATCGATCGGAGCCGCCCTCGAGAATTGAACTCGAGACCTACGGTTTACGAAGTGGTGCGCCTTGAGTGCACCAGAGTGCAATAGAGGCCTCCAGCGTGCAATTCGCGCTCGGGGAACGCCTGGAAGAGTGCACCAGAGTGCACCAACGGTGCAAATGATGGCGCCCGCGGTACGTCGGGCGGTGCCCCGGCGTGTCGTCCGAAGGGGCGACGCGTGGCCACCTTGTCAGACGGGCCCAGGCGTGACCCAATGGATCGCAAGGGGCACATCAGTGGCCGACGTTCAAGCACTTGGTATGGACGTGGTCACCGAGAAATCCGGCCACAGCGTGGTCGGCATGGCGGTGAGCGTCTGCATTACACCAGCAGCACCCGCCCCGTTGCCGATGCCCTACCCGCTGACGGCGTCAGCGTCGGAGGGCATCACGGACTCCCCGCTACGCACCAAGATCTGCGGGGTCAACTGCGCGACCATCGGGTCGGTCCTGAAGACGTGCCACGGAAACGAGCCCGGCACGCTGAAGGAGGTGGTCAGCCTGAACCAGATGGGGCCGGTGGCTCCCGTCACCGGTGCCTTCACGGTGCTCATCGAGCTCGGGCCGGCGGCGATCACGGGCTCGCTGTGCGACATGAACAAGGCGCCGACGCCCGGGGTTGGCTCCAACGCGAGCGACGCTGGAGGGACCGGAGGTGGCGGCGGCAGTGGCGCGGGCGGACCCGGTGCCGGCGGGAGCCCCGGGAGCCCGGACGGGCCGGCGGGGGGGGGTGGCGGTAGCGGAGGAAGCGCGGACGGAGCTGCGAGCACGTCGTCCGCGGCGGCGAGCGAGCACACATGCACGGGCGGTGAGCCTGTCGATCTCGCGACGGGCGCTGTCGTCGACAGCGCAACCGACCTGGAGATCCCGGGGCTCATCCCGCTGGTCTTCAAACGCTATTATTCGTCGCTGCGGCACGACGACACCGCGTCGTCGATGGGCCCGGGCTGGGCGCACTCGTTCGATCAGCGCATCGTCCCCGGCGAGCGATGCATCGCGCTCCGCGACGAGGAAGGCCGCTTCATCCGTTTCGAGAAGGTCGCGGTCGGCCAATCGAGCTTTCATCGCCGCGAGCGCATGACGCTCACGCGAAGCGGCGAGTTGGAGTTTCGCGTCTACTCGCACGAACTGCGTCGCACGTCGGTCTTTGCGCCCGTGCATCGTGACGGCGAGGCGGTCCTGCAGCGGATCGAGGACAACTACGGCAACGCCATCGTCTTCGAATATCGGAGCGAGCGCCTTGCGCGCGTCATCGACACTGCCGGGCGGGTGGTCAACGTCGCATGGCGCGGGTCGCTCATTGCGTCGCTGTCGGTCGGTGCGGGTGGCCTCGTCGTCAGCTACGATTATGCGCGCAACGGTTGCCTCGCGGCAGTGCGGAACGCGACCGGGCATATCGAGAAGTTCCGCTACGACAGGCTTCGCCGCTTGGTCGTGACGACGAGGGCCTTGGGGACGGAGTTCGCCTACGAATACGACGGGGGCTCGCCGCTGTGCGTGTCCAGCTACGGGCCGGAGGGGCTGTTCGAGGTGCATCTCGAACGCGACGCGGAGAGGCGCGTGACCGTGGTGGATGGCGAAGAGCCGCGCGTCGTCATGTGGAACGAGCTGGGGCTGGTCGAGCGGCTGACGCTCCCGGACGGCACGGTGCTCGACGAGGTCGCCTACGACGCCGACGGTTATTTGGTCGCGCGTGCCAACGGAGCGGGCGAAGGGTCTCAATACTGGCACGACGACCGCGGGCGTCGCGTCCGGACCAAGGATCCATGCGGCCAGGTGACGGCGCACGAGTACGACGGGGACAGCCTGGCGCGCGTCATCGGACCCGACGGCCAGGTGACGCGGTTTACCCACAACGACAAGGGATCGCTTTCGGCGGCCGCGTACCCCTGGGGAGAGACGTACTTTCTTACGTACGATGCGCGAGGGCGCCTGGTCGAGATGACCGGCAACCTCGGACTGGTCGCTCGCTACGAGTATGACCAGCAGAACAACGTTGTCGCCGAGGTGAATGCCCGTGGCGTCCGGACGACATATCGTTACGACGGAATGGGACGGCCGATCGCGCAACGTGACGTGATGGGGCGAGAGACCCGCGCGAGCTACGATGCCCTCGGGCGTCAGCTCACGCTTTCGCGCGCGGATGGGACTACCACCACCTTTTCCTACGACGGGGCAGGACACGTCACGCGCGTGGTGGACGCCCTGGGCCGAACGACGCGCTACCTGTACTCCGGCCTCCACGGCCTATCGCACGTGATTGGGCCCGACGGGCGAAGCTGGCAGGTCGAGAACACCAAGGAAGAGCGGGTCCAGAGGATCGTCAATCAGCTCGGCGAGACCTACACCTTCGAGCGCGACCTCGCGGGGCGCATCGTCGCCGAGAAGACCTTCGACGGGCGGGAGCTGCGTTACCACCGTGACGCGGCCGGGCGCGTTGCCCACATCCCGGCCACCGGGCGTTCCTTTGCGTACGATCGAGGGGGGAGATTGGTGTCCGACGTGACTGCGGACAGCACGCGGAGCTTCGCCCGCGACCCTCTGGGACGTTTGATGGGTGCCGTCCTCGAAGGACCGGGCTTTCGCGACGAGATACGCTTCGAGCGCGATGCCTTCGGGCGGCTCGTCGGGGAGACGCGGGGCGATCGGCACATCCGGTATCAGGTCGATACCGTTGGACGGCGCGTTCAACGTGTGCTGCCAAACGGCTCGACCACACGCTACGAATACGATCCCACCGACGCGCTGTCGGCCATAGAGCACGACGGATTCAAGCTCGACTTGGAACGCGACGCATTGGGCCGTGAGACAGCCCGCTCGACCGACTCGGGGCTGCGCGTTGCAAGTCAATATGATGCGGTCGACCGCCTCGTGGAGCAGCGCGCAACCGCGCCGGGCATCGACGGGAGCACGCCACGCGTCCTCGCCGAGCGGCGCTGGAGTTACGATCGCATAGGTCGCGTCGAGCGAATCGACGACGCGCGCTGGGGATCCACCGCCTACGCGTACGACTCGGTCGATCAGTTGCTCGAAAGCAAGCGCGGCGCCTGGAGAGAAGCGTTTTCGTACGACGGCGCGGGGTCCATCGTGGCTGCGCTGGAAGACCTGGACGGTAGCGGGCGCACAATGGAGGCGTCGCTTGCTCCTGGCAACGTGCTGCTCAGCACGGGCGCGACGAAGTATATGTACGACACCCGTGGACGGCGCGTGCGCAAGGTCAAGCCGGGCGAAGGCAACGTACCGGAGGTGACGGAATATGCCTGGGACTCGCGCGATCAGCTACGGTCGGCGACCCTGTCCGACGGCACGGTGGTGGCACTCCTGTACGACGCGCTGGGCCGGCGCGTCCGCAAGGAAGTCACGCCGCGTGCAAGCGTGCCGCCGCGGACACTCGATTACGTATGGGACGGGAACGTCTTGGCCATGCAGTTCGACTCCGGCGCCGCTGGACGGGTCTTCGTCCACGCCCCGGGGACTTTCGTGCCGCTGCTTCAGCAAGAGCGCGGCGAGGTGTTGACGTACTTGGTCGATCACCTGGGGACGGCGAAGGACCTGCTGACCGCCGAGGGCTTCGTCGCATGGTCCGCAGCTCATTCGGCGTGGGGGAACATCGTCGCAGAGCACGCTGATGCGCAGGTGGAGGCGCGAAGGAGTGACCGAGTGTCATCGCCGTTCCGGCTGCTAGGACAGATCGCAGATGAAGAGCTGGGGCTATGCTTCACGCGTCACCGCCTATTCGATGCCACGATCGGCCGATGGATCAGTCCTGACCCAAACGGTGTCGACGGGGGCATGAACCTATATGGCTTCGACGGGTCACCAACCATGGCCGTCGACCCGTGGGGTCTCGCGCCCACAGGCGCCGCAGGTTCGGGCCACGGCAAAGAGTTTACTCCGGAGCAGCGCGCCCTCGTCGAGATGGCCAAGAAAGACAAACAGGCGGGAGGCATCACGGCTGGCGACATGGAAGCGTACAAGCAGCTGAACGCGGAAGCGGGTCCCAACGGCTTCACCGACCCCGGTGCCGTACGCGGTCCGGAGGTCCACCCGCTGCGCACCCCCAACTCGACACCAGGCCCAGCCCAATCGCCTCACGGTCACGTCGGTCCCGTAAACCACATCCCCGTCAACTAAGTAACTGATAACCATGGAATGCTACGTGTTCTCCACGCCGCCGAAAAGCCGCGTTTACGTTGAGCTCGTGCAGTTTGGCTGTGCTGTCGCCTCCCAGTTGCTCTTGGTCGTCCGCGACCCGCAGATCGACCCCGGCGAGCGCATACGCGGCGCCCTGCTGACGCTTCAACCCTATCTCATCAAAAGTGGCCTCGCGAGCCAATGGCCAGGCACCATCCTGCTGTCAGCCGACAAGGCCACGCTCTACTGGTACCGTGTCGCAGAGGGCCTTGAAACGCTTCTTTTGCAGATGCAGTCTGACCTGTTCGAATGGGTTCATCCGCAAGCACCAGAAGACCCGTGCTTCTGCCGAGACGACGATGGGCCCATCCTCGTAACGATCTCCCATGAGCATGACGCGTATCTGCTGCTGTCGGAAGTAGAGATCGCCCTGATGCGCTCCCGATTTCCCGTCCTGGCGGCTGCCGTGAGATCGGAGGGATGAACAAACATTCATCAACGGCCTCGACGGCGGCCGCCCGGTGTCGGCGCAAGACGTGGCGAATATCCAGTCCGGCGCTGGGCCACGAGCGCACCCGAAAGGAAGATAGCGACATGACGATCGCCTCGCGCGTGGAGGAAGCCAGCGCTCTATGTCTGTCTCGCGATGCACGGCTCGTCGGGATCCGATGGGATGCGGTGGCGTGCGGCATCGTGCTCGACCTCGACAGCCCCGTGTCCGAAGCGGCGAAGGCGCCGATGAGGCGGGTGTGGCTCGTGTTCCGGGGGATCGATGAGGTGACCATTCCGCTGCGGGGGACGCGGCTTCCGACCGGGATCTGGCTCACGTCGCCGTTCGGCGCCGAAGACGCGGAGGGTGGGTTCCGGAGCTTCACGTGCTGGGCGCTCCTACCGACCTTCGACGGGAATGTCCTTCGACCCGCCAGGACGCCCGGCGAGATCTCCCTTCGAGCGCAGGAGTTGGTCGGCGTGGTCTCGACGCGCGCGGAGACGCCTACCGACTACGGCTTGACCTGGGAGAGCCGGACCGGCCTGGCGACCGACCAGGACATGTGGGCCATCGCCAACGGCCAGTGAACAGAAGGGGAGCCGCGTCTGAGCGCCTTGAGTTCCGTCATAGCGACGGCGGTCACGCGGACGGACGAAGCGGCGCGCTATCCGGCGACGCAAGTCACGACGGCGAGCGGCATGCGCGGCACCCTATTGGCGCGCGCCGCTCACGAACCCGTCGGCCTTACCGCGGATACCTCGGCCCGCGGTAAAACGCGGCCAACCATCGAGCCGCCCTCGAGAATCGAACTCGAGACCTACGGTTTACGAAACCGTTGCTCTACCCCTGAGCTAGGGCGGCTAACTGCTTGTTCTTCTTCCGCTTCTGCCTCGGTGGCGGCCCCCCTCCTTCAACCTGCGGGGACGATTCCTCGGCGCGAGCGGACGCGATGTATGCCACACCTTGCCGATCCGGCAAAGCGAGACGAAGCGTCGCCACGGCGCGTGCCGCGGCCTCGAGCGGTGGGCCTGGTGAGGCCGTCGCCTGACCGTGCGGGCTGGTTCGCCCCGGCATCCCGATCGAAGAGGTCCCCGTCGACGCCGGTCTCCACGAGCCCGGTGACGCAGGTGCGGCGAATTCGTCCGACGGGGCTCGCGAGGAGCCCGTCGGGCAGAAGCCCAACGGACTCCGTCGTGACGTTCCAGGACGCGGACGGCATTCGCCGCCGCTAGAGCAGCACATCGACCGACGCGGTCACCACGAATTCTCCGACCCGGCGTGCCAGCTTGGAGTCCATGGTGACAAATGCGTCTGCCTGCAGCTGAGTGAGCGCCAGGTACTCGGCGTCGTAGGTTGAGGCCCATCCCAGCCGATCGGCCAGGTCCCAGGCTCGACGCCGGAGCACGGCGTCGCCGAGGAGCCTGATCGGCATTCGCCCGATCCGGGTAAGACGGTCGCGCGCGACGTCGGCCGGGATCTCGCCGCGCTGGACAGCCTCGTGCAGGACCGACAGCGTCTGGGATCGAAGGAGGGTGGGTGCCAGGAGCTTGTTCGCGCGGGCGACCTGGGACCCGGTGCTCGCCAGGTGAAGGACCGTGCTGGCGTCGACGACGAATCTCCGCATGGACCCCGAAACGGTACGCGCTTTCGGCCCCACGGCAAGGAGCCGCCGGGCCCGCGCGTTCGGTCCCGTTCATCCGCGACTTCAGCGCTTCCCTTTCCTCTTCCCCGCCTCCATCGCCGGCGGCGGTGCCACCACGGGCACCGGCGACGGATGCCGTCGCGACCATCCCTCGTCCAGCGCTTCCAGCGCCTTTCGCGCGATGGTGCGAGCCGACTCGCCATCGCGCGACCTGATCATCTCGATGACCGGATCGTAGAGCGTGAGCGACGCCTGCGGATCGTCGTAGAGCGTCTCGACCAGATGTGGGTATTCGTCCGGCCAGCGCGCGAACGTGTTGAGGAAGAGCTCCAGCCCGACGTTGCGCGCCGCCTTGCAGACCGCGCGCATGAAGGCCAGATCGGCGCGTGCGAAGGCCAGCGCATCGTCGGCGTGCTCGCGCAGGACCTGGATGCAAGCGGCGATGGCGTCGATGTCCTGCTCGGTGTGGCGGTCGGCGGCGAGGGCCACCGCCTCGGCGGCGAGGATTCGCCGTAGCTCCAGCGCGCTGCGCACCAGCTCGTGCCAGGCCGGATCGGCCAGCTTCAGGCCCTTCACCAGCGTCCCGAGCATCTCCAGGCCGGCGCGCTCGCGCCACGACGCCACCACGGTCCCCGCTCCGTGCCGCGTGGTGATAAGGCCCAGGGCCTCCAGGCGACCGAGAGAAGCACGCAGGGTGAGCCGGTTGACGCCCAGGGCGAGCGAGAGCTCGCGCTCCGACGGCAGGCGCGTGCCGGGGCGGAGACGGCCCGCAAGGATCTCCCCGCGCAGCCGGTCGGCCACCGCGTCGACCACGCTCTGGCGCGCCACCGGCGCGAGCGTTGCCAGGGTCTGAAGATCGGGCGCGAAGCTCGAGGAGGGGGGGATCGGCTCGTCGGTCATGACGTCTCCTCTACTGGTTCAACCACCTGACATGTAGCCGAGGCATGCGCAACCGTTTTCGCAGTACGGCATGGACACGGGGCCCGCCGGAGCTCCGGGGCCAACATCGCCACGCTCCCGCGCGCCTCGACGTCTGCGGTTTCGATCGAAGGACGGTTGCTCTAACTTCGAGGCGCGATGATCGACCTGAGGAGCGATACCATCACGCGACCGACGGCGGCGATGCGCGAGGCCATGGCGCGCGCCGAGGTCGGCGACGACGTCTTCGGCGACGATCCCACGGTTCACGCGCTCGAGGAGGAAGTGGCGCGCATCACCGGGAAAGAGGCGGCGCTCTTCGTCACCAGCGGCACCATGGGCAACCAGCTCGCCATCGCCACCCAGACGCGCCCCGGCGACGACGTGGTCGTCGGCGAGGGCGCTCACCCGGTGTACTACGAGGCCGCCGCCGGGGCCGCGCTGAGCGGCGTGCAGTTCACGACGGCGGGGCGCGGCGGGTTCTTCACGGCGGAGCAGCTTGAGGCGGCCGTCCAGCCGCGCGTCTACTGGGCGCCGCGCACGGCGCTCGCCTCCATCGAGAACACCCACAACCGCAGCGGAGGGCGCGTATGGCCGCCCGCGCAGGCGCGCGCCGTGGCAGAGCGTGCGCGCGCGCTGGGTCTGGCGACCCACCTCGATGGGGCCCGCATCTGGAACGCCAGCGTGGCCAGCGGCCTGGACGTGGCGACGTGGTGCGCTCCGTTCGACACGGTGAGCGTTTGCTTCTCCAAGGGGCTCGGAGCGCCGGTGGGGAGCGCGTTCTGCGGTCCGAACGACCTCGTCATGGAGGCCCGGCGCTTTCGCAAGCGATGGGGGGGCGGCATGCGCCAGTCGGGCATTCTCGCCGCCGGGGCGCTGCACGCCCTCGCGCATCACCGGGCGCGTCTGGCCGAAGATCACGCCAATGCCCGTGTTCTGGCCGAGAAACTGGCGCGCACGCCCGGGATGCGGGTCGAGCTCTCCGCCGTGGAGACCAACCTGGTCAACGTGGACCTCGACGTGCCGGCCGACGCGGTCGTACGCCGCGCCGGTGAGCTGGGGGTGCTGGTCAACGCCTCCGCTCCCAAGCGGCTTCGCGCCGTCACTCACCTCGACGTGTCGCGAGCTGACGTGGACGCCGCGGCCGAGGTGCTGGGGCAGGCCGTCGCCAACGTACAATGAAGGCGGCGCGTCTCAGGGCTTCTCGCCTTCTTCTTCCTCTTCTTCTTCCTCCTCGTCCTCGTCCTCGTCGAGGTCTTCGTCCTCCTCGAAGTCCTCGTCCTCAAAGTCCGTCGCTGCACCTTCCTCTTCTTCGGCGTCCGCGGCGGCTCGCTTCTCGAACTTGATGTCGACCCCAACGTCGCCGAGCTGCGTGTCGATGAGCTCGATGAGCTCGTCGGCATCGTCGCCTGACCACTCGTCGAGGAGATCGGTCAGAAACTCGAAAAAGTCTCCGTTGTCGAGGCGCCGTTCGATCTCTTCGACCTGCTCCTCGGTAAACGCCTCAAGGATGTCCTCCCGGAGCGTCTCGATATCCCCCTCTTCGATCGCGTCCTGGGCGGACAGCCGGATCTGCTTAACCGCACGCTTGTCGAGGTAGATCTCCATCGCTAGGGCCACCCGAGTATGCGAACCGCCCTCGACCTGTCAACGCCCACGTGAGACGGCCGTGCGATGTATGCTGGCCGCGCCATGAAGAGGGGTTTCCGTCTGGCGGCGCTCGCGGCGACGGGGTCGGTGGCGGGCGCCGGGGCGTTGGCCGCCCCCGCGAGGGCCGATGACTCGGCTGCCGCGACCGAGACGCGCGTTCCGGCGCCGCCCTCGGCGGGCCATGCGTACCTCCAGTACGGGGTGGCCCTCGCCGCCGAGACGGTGGTGTCGTCGGGAGCCATCTGCTCGCGCGTCGACAACTGCATTTTCGGGTCCGGGGGTGGGCTCGCGGTCCGCGTCGGCTGGCGTCCCGACGACTATCTCTTCATCGGAGGAACGTACGAAATCTCCAAGCAAGACCCTGACCAGCTCTACCGCCTGGGCATCCTCCAGCAGCTTCGCGCCGAGGGGAGGCGCTACTTTCCCACCGGACGCGAGGTGGCGCCGTTCCTTCTGCTGGGCGCCGGCGTCGGCGGCTATGGAAACGAGTGGTCGGTCGACACCTGGGGGCCAACCGGCACCCTGGGGGCCGGCATCGAGATCGAGCTCGGCGGCCCCGTGCTCCTCGTGTCGGCGGCCTACCGGCCGATGTACTTTCACTCCTGGGTCGTCTCGTCGAACGATCTGCAGTCGGGCATCGTCCACTTCGTGGGCCTGGACATCGCCGTCGAGGCCAAAGACAGACTGTAAACAGTGCGGGTGACACGGGCCAGCTTGACTCGCGCCCGGGCGCCGTTGTCCCATCGCAGTGCGTGATTTGCACGACGTGCGGCCGGGACAACCCGAGCCACCTGACCTTCTGCCAGGAGTGCGGTCAGCGGCTTGCACCGCGCGTAGCGCCTGCGACGCCGCCGGTCGGTCTGGTGTCGCACCCCGCCGGGGATCTCCCCGCCGCCCTGGCCGCCACGGCGCTGGCTCCCTCGACTCCCCCCCCGCCTCTGCCGGCCCCTCCCCCGCCCGCGCCTTCCATCGCGCCGCCTCCGCTCTCTGCGAGTCGCCACTCCATGCCGGGGATCCCGCTGCACCGTCCCCCCGCGCCGCAGGTGAGCTTCGCGCCGCGTGGCGCGCCTCAGCCCACCGTTCCCCTTCCGACCAACGCGTGCCCTCTCTGCGGAGGCGCGAATCAGCGCGGCCTTCGCTTCTGCGTCACGTGCGGGCACCTGCTGGCCTCGGCCGCTCCCACGCCCGGTCCTCCGTCCGTACGAGGTGCCCCCGGGACGAACGATCTCTCGCGCACTGTCCCCGAGCCGCCGCCGCCCTTCTCGTCGGCCCCTCCGCCGCTGACGCCGGCGCCTCCCCCCATCGCGCCGGTGCGCGTGGTGGAGCTGGGGTCTGGCGTGGCCCCGGCCCTGCAGCGCCTTTGTTCGCGCTGCCGGGGCGCCTCGGATCACGACGCACAGTTCTGTCGCTTTTGCGGAGCCTCCCTCGCCGACGCGCAGGTGATCGGCATTCAACCATCGCCGAACCCCATCGCCTCGGCCCCGTCGCCCGAACGAGCTGCACACGCGCCACCGGTGGCGCGATCTCCGGTGGCGCCCACCGCTCCGCCGGCCTCCGAGACCGAGGCATCAGCGGCGCGCTCCCCTGCTCCGGCGATCGCGCTCGGCGTCGTCCCCGCTGCCACGCGCGGTCGGCTGGTCGTCATCACGCGCGACGGCAACGAAGGGCCGAGCTACCCACTCGGCGAGTCGACCGACATCGGTCGCATCGAGGGGAGCATCGTCATCGGCGAGGATCGCTACATTTCGCCGCGGCACGCGCGCATCGTCATGCGCGGGGGGTCCTTCTTCGTGCGCGACCTGGAGAGCGTGAACGGCGTCTACTTCCGCATCCCGTTCCCTCGCAGCTCGCTGCCATCGAGCTCGTCATCGGAGGGGCCACCTCAGCTGGGCGTCGCCTCGCAAATCCCCGCTTCGGTGGCCGAGTCCGAACAGCTCCTGGCCGATCAAGACTTGTTCCTGGTGGGACAACAGGTGCTAAGGTTTGAGGTCGTGAAGCATGCGGACGAGGGGTTCGGCGTGGCATCCGAGAACGGAACGCTGCTTTTCGGAACGCCCGCTGCGCCGCGTTATGCGCGATTGAGCCAGCGGACCGTGGAGGGAGTCGTGCGCGATGTCTTCCATGTGAAAAAGGCGGAGACCGTCATCGGACGCGAATCGGGCGACATCGTCTTCAGCGACGATGCGTTTCTCTCCCGCCGTCATGCGGTGCTGCGCGTGCACGGCGTGACCACGCTCGGGGGGACGAAGACCTTCAGCCTGGCCGATCTCGGCTCGTCGAACGGGACGTTCTTGCAGGTGCGCGAGGAAGTGCGCCTGCGTCACGGCGACCATTTCCGCATCGGCCAGCAGCTCTTCCGGTTCGACACGTGACGCAGCCCGACACCCCCCATTCGTCCCCCGTGGTCGGCGACTCCAACGAGACTTCGACCACTCGCGGGGAAATCCGCGTGAAGCTCTTCGCGCGCACCGATGTCGGGCAGATCCGCGAGCACAACGAAGACAACTTCCTCGTGGCCGACCTGACCCGGAGAACGCGCGGGCTTCTCGAGGCCAATCGCACCGGCGTGGTCGGACCCAACGGGGCGCTCTTCGCGGTCTGCGATGGGATGGGCGGGGCCGCGGCGGGCGAGATCGCCAGCCAGCTCGCCGTGGACATCGTGTACGAGCGGATGATCGATCCCGTCGACGAGGGGTCGCCCGTGCAGCGCGACGATCTGGCGCGCCGCCTGGTTCGCGCCATCGAGGCGGCAGGCCTGCGCATCTTCCAGGAGGCCAAGCTCGATCGCTCGCGCCGCGGCATGGGCACAACCGTCACCGCCGCTGCGCTGGTCGACGACCATCTCTTCTTCGCCCAGGTCGGCGACTCACGCGGCTACGTGATGCGCCAGGGCCAGCTCGTCCAGCTGACGCGCGACCAGTCGCTCGTCAATCAGCTCATCGAGGCCGGCCAGCTCACCGAGGAGGAGGCCGAGACCTTCGAGCACAACAACATCATTCTCCAGGCGCTGGGGACGGCCGACACTGTGCAGGTCGATCTCACGTACTGCGAGCTCCGCCGCGGCGACATTCTGCTCCTCTGTTCGGACGGACTCAGCGGCATGGTCCGCTTCGACGACATCCGCGAAGCCGTGCGCACGACCAGCGAGCCCATTGACGCGTGCAAGCAGCTCACCGAGCGCGCCAATCAGGCCGGCGGCCACGACAACATCACGGTCATCGTCGTGCAGTTCGACGGCGCGGGGCTGAAGGCGCTCACGCCGGAGCTCGAGCCGCTCAGGTACCGCAAGTACACTCTCCCCGAGGAGGCGTCGGACAACACCGTCCCGCACCGGATGATCCCGATCATGACCTCGTCGCCGCCGGTGATGTCGAACCCGCACGGCCCTGGGTCGAGCGCCCCGCAGGGCCTCTCGTCCACCATGGTCTTCGCCGGCAGCAGCGCCCCCCCGCGGCCGTCGGTGCCCCCGCACCTGGGGGTGCCTTCGAGCGGACCGCCGCGCGCTTTCTACGAAGAGGAGCGCATCGAGATTCCCGGAACGCACGTGCCGGCGTGGGTGGTGGTGGTGCTCGTCGTGGGCGTCATTCTCGTCCTGGCGGGGACGGCGTTCCTCTTTCTGCGGTGACCTCCAGCGCGTACCGGGCCACCCGGTCGTCCGGGTCGATGGCCAGCGCCGCCCCCGCCGCCGCCCGCGCGCTTTCCGCGTCCCCTCGCCCCGCCCGCGCGATGGCGATCCAGGCCCAGGCCCTGGCCGCGCGCTGCCGATCGCGATCGCCCACCACGCGCGCGAGCATCGCCTCCGCTTCGTCCCACTCGCCGCGCCCCAGCTGCTCGCGGGCCAGCAAGAGGAGGAGCGCCGGCGCATCGCCCACGTGCGAGCGCCCGCGAGCCACGACGCGCTCCGCTTCGGCCTCGCGACCGAGCGCCCTCAAGGACTCCGCCTCGCCCGCCCACCCGTCGACGACCTCTGGCGCCACTTCGCGCAGTCGCTGGAACTGCTCGCGCGCGTTCTCGTACTGACCGCGCTGGAACAGTCGTCGGGCCAGATTGGCTCTCGCCGGCGCGAAGCCCGGATCGACCTCCAGGGCGCGCCGGTAGTCGCGCTCGGCCTCCTCGCCCCGGCCCTCCTCGTCGGCGAGCAGCCCCAGGGCGTGGTGCGGCGCCGGAATGTCCCGGTTCAGCGTCCGCGCCTTGACGAAGTCGCGCCGCGCCTGTTCGAAGTTGCCGCGACGGAGCTCCACATAGCCGAGGTTGACCCACGCCTCGACGAAACGCGGGCTGTACTCCAGCGCTACCGAGAGGCGCGCCTCCGCCGTCGAAAGGTCCCCTTGCGCCAGGGCTTCCGCACCCGCGGCGTTCAGCGCGAGGGCCTTCTTCGGCAGCGGTACCGTTCCCGCGCACCCCAGGACGCACGCCATGGCCGCGGTCGCGATCGCCTGGAGGAGGGCCGCGCCCCTCGCCCACACAGGGCATGAGTGCCACGGCGGCTGGTTCCGAAAATGGCCTCGTCCTCGACTCGTCTTCATGCCTCCCCATCGGCCCTCGCGGCGTCGAGTTGCGCGGGCGCGCGACCATTGCACCCGGTAGCGTCCGCGCTAGGCTTCGGGCTCCGACATGCCCGGTCCGCCCGACGACGCGCCGCTCTTCGTCGCCTCGCACGAGGCGCTCTTCGCCGACGACGAGGAGCCCCGCTGCGACGCGTGCGACGCCCCCCTCCCGGTGGCCGACGACGTCGATGGCTTCGACATGCCCGGTGCGGGCGTGTACCTGTGGACGCGCGGCAGCGAGGTGCGCTTCGAGAAGGCTCCCCTGTGCTCCTCCTGCGCTTCCGCCATCGGGATGACCGCGCTGGCCCGCTGGGAGATCGAAGAAGAAGAAGGCTGATAGCGAGCCGAGAGCCGGGCGGCTTCAGTGAACGCCGCGATCGCCCGGCCGCTCCACCGGAGGCCGCCGCTCCAGGTGCTCCATGCAGAGCGCGCGGACGGCCGCCGGCACGTGCGGCGAGCGCGCCACCATCTCCAGCTCCGGTCGTAGGAGCAGCCCGGCGATCCGAACCGCGATCTCCGCGGGCGTCGCCGGGTTGAGGACCAGCGCCATGCGCACGCGCGGCCGGTGCACCCAGCGCGTGGAGCGCGCGATCTCCGCCAGCACATCGCTGCGTCCCGGGCGTCGGGCAGCCATGCGCACCACGTCGTCCTCCAGCACGCGCGGGTTGGACAGCACACGGTGGATGACGTCCGGGTGCGGGTCGGCGACCAGGCGCTGCATGGTGTCCCGGTCCGGCCTCCTCGCCAGCGACTTGCGCTCGCCGAGCGTCAACGGGCGACCCCGTCCGTCGGCGAGGACGTTCTTCTGCGTGATCGTGTCGATGGCCGCCGCCGCGTCACGGCCCATGCGGGCCGGGTGGCGGATGAGCCGCTCCAGCGCGAGCAGCGAACGACCTTCCGCCTCTTCCCGCAACCTCTGCACCACCTCGTCCATCCCCGCGGTGTTCAGCGCGTCGACGATGGAGAGGAGCGTCTCGCGGGCCGCCGTCTCTGCCTGCTCGGCCCGCTCGCACACTTCGTCGAGCGCTTGCGCCAGGACGGTCACCTCCCAGCCCCGCACGATGCTGGCGACGTAGGCCGCCCGGAGCGCGGCATCGCCCAGCGAGAGCGTCGCCGCCACCAGCGCATCCGGCTTCTTTCGCCGCTGGATATTCATCGGTTGCCTGCGAGGGCGAGCGCCCTGGTCATCTTAGCCACCGAGGGGGCCGGGCGACAAGGTGCCGGGCCCCTCCCGCGCTCGTCGCGGCTCCGCTCCTCGCCGCTGGCCTTTACGCGTGGCCCCTCTTGGCCGACGCTGCGGGCAGGCTATGGTCGAGGGAGGCGATGCCCGATCCGAAGAACCCCGCGCGAGACGAGGACATCGAAGTCGAGGAACGGCAGAAGACCGCGGTTCCGAAGAGGTACAAGGTCATCTTTCACAACGACGACTACACCACCATGGAATACGTCGTCGAAGTGCTGCGTCGCTTCTTCCACAAGAGCGAGACCGAAGCGCTCCACATCATGTTGACCGTGCACAAGAAGGGAAAGGCCATCGTCGGCCTTTACCCACGCGACGTGGCAGAGACCAAGGTTGCCGAGGTCATGCGCGACGCGCGCGACCGCGGCCATCCTCTCCTCGTGACGACGGAGCCCGAATAGAACCACGGCACCGCAGCGACCGCGCTCGCGGTCCGGTAAACCCGAGAGCCCCAGTATGCGAATCAGCCCCGAGGTCGAGATTGCCCTTTCCGTGGCCGCCAGCGACGCCTCCCGGAGGCGCCACGAATACGTCACGCTGGAGCACCTGCTCTACGCCCTCCTACTCGACGAGACGACGGCCGGCGTCCTCCGCCACGCCGGCGGCGATCCCTCCGCCCTGAAGAAGCGCCTCGAGCGCTATCTCACCGAGCAACTCGAGCCGCTGCCGGAGGAGGATCCGCCGACGCCGACCGCCTCGCTCGGCGTCCAGCGGGCCATGCGGCGAGCGGTCAACCATGTCCGCTCCAGCGGCAAGGACGAGGTCACTGGCGCCAACGTCCTCATCGCCATGTTCGCCGAGCGCGACTCCTACGCGGTCGCGCTGATGGAGGAGAACGGCGTCACGCGGCTCGATCTGGTCTCGTATGTCTCCCACGGGGTGTCCAAGGTCGACGACGAGGAAGCGGAGCCCGGCAAGACCGGCGGGGTGGAAGCCGGTGAAGAGCCCGCCCGCCCGTCGAAGGACCCCCTCGAAGCCTACACGGTGAACCTCAACGCCGAGGCGCTGAGCAAGCGCATCGACCCGCTGGTGGGACGCGAAAACGAGGTCGGGCGCATCGTGCAGATCCTGGCGCGACGCAAGAAGAACAACCCGCTCCTGGTGGGCGACGCCGGGGTCGGCAAGACGGCGCTGGTGGAGGGCCTGGCGCTGAAGATCGAGCGCCACGAGGTGCCGAAGGCGCTTGAAGGGTGCACCGTCTACTCGCTCGACATGGGCGCCCTGGTGGCCGGGACGCGCTACCGCGGCGACTTCGAGGAGCGCATCAAGGCGGTCATCAAGGCCCTGCAGAAGCTCGACAAGGCCATCCTCTTCATCGACGAGATCCACACCATCGTCGGGGCCGGCGCCACCAGCGGCGGGAGCATGGACGCCAGCAACCTGCTCAAGCCGGCGCTGGCCAGCGGGCGCCTCCGCTGCATCGGGTCGACCACGTTTCGCGAGTACCGCCAGTACTTCGAGAAGGACCGGGCCCTGTCCCGCCGCTTCCAGCGCGTCGAGGTGAACGAGCCGAGCGTCGAGGACACGGTGAAGATCCTGGAGGGCCTGCGCAAGCATTACGAGGAGTTCCACGGCGTCACCTACCAGGACGAGGCTCTCCGCGCGGCGGCCGAGCTGTCGGCGAAGTATCTCCACGACCTCAAGCTGCCGGACAAGGCCATCGATCTCATCGACGAGAGCGGGGCGGCGAAGAAGCTCCTCGACGACGGATCCAACGTGGTGTCGGTGAGCGACGTCGAGGCCGTGCTCGCGCGCATGGCGCAGATCCCCCCGCGCGAGGTGTCGACCAGCGACAAGGATCGGCTGAGGAACCTGGACAGCGAGCTACGCGCCGTCGTCTTCGGACAGGACGAGGCCCTGCGGCAGCTGGTCTCGGCCATCAAGCTGTCGCGTGCCGGCCTGCGCGCTCCGGAGAAGCCCATCGGGTCGTTCCTTCTCACCGGGCCCACGGGCGTCGGCAAGACGGAAGCGGCGCGCCAGCTGGCCAAGGTCATGGGCGTGGCTTTCCATCGCTTCGACATGAGCGAGTACATGGAGTCGCACACCGTCTCGCGCCTCATCGGCGCGCCGCCGGGATACGTGGGCTTTGACCAGGGCGGTCTCTTGACCGACGCCATCGCCAAGACACCCCACGCCGTGCTGCTGCTCGACGAGATCGAGAAGGCCCACCCGCAGATCTTCAACATCCTCCTGCAGGTGATGGATCACGGCAAGCTGACCGACCACAACGGCCGGCAGACGGACTTTCGCCACGTCGTTCTCCTCATGACCAGCAACATCGGCGCCCGCGATCTGCAGCGCAGGTCGGTGGGCTTCGGCGGCGCGAGCGGCGCGGATCGCGAGAAGCCAGACATCGACCGCGAGTACAAGCAGCTCTTCAGCCCGGAGTTCCGGAACCGCCTCGACGCGAAGATCGCCTTCCGCGCGCTGGATCGGTCGGTCATGAAGAGCATCGTGGGGAAGTTCATGCGCGAGCTCTCCAGTCAGCTCGCCGAGCGAAAGGTGACGCTGGACCTCACCGAGGCGGCGACCGAGTACCTGGCCACGGCCGGCTACGACCCCGACAACGGGGCCCGCCCGCTCGCCCGCGTGATGCAGGAGGAGGTCAAACGCCCCCTGGGGGACGAGCTGCTCTTCGGCGCGCTGGAGAACGGCGGACACGTCTTGGTCGACGCCGAGGGCGAGGGCGACAAGGCCAAGCTGACTTTCCGGTTCACCGGCGCGGCGGAGGCCAGCCCCGCGGACCCCGGACGGGACGAATCGGTCCCAACGGCGGCTCTTCCTGTGAGCTAATCCCGGCATGACTCAGCCGTTGGTCTCCATCCTCATGGGCAGCAAGAGCGATCTCGACGTGATGCAACCGGCGCGCGACGCGCTCGGCGAGCTCGGCATCGAGCACGAGGTGCGCGTCCTGTCGGCACACCGCACGCCGGACGCCCTCTTTGCGTACGTGAAGGACGCGGAGGCGCGAGGCATCGAGGTGTTCATCGCCGGGGCTGGTGGCGCGGCGCATCTGCCGGGGGTCGTCGCCGCCAAGACGACGCGCCCGGTGCTGGGAGTTCCCATACCCTCGGGTCACCTCCTGGGGCTGGATGCGCTGCTGGCCATCGTGCAGATGCCCAAGGGCATCCCGGTGGCGACCTTCGCGGTGGGCAAGGCGGGGGCGGGCAACGCCGGGCTCTTCGCGGTCGCCATCCTGGCGGGAAAGCGCCCGGACCTGGCGAGCAAGCTGGTGGCGTGGCGCGAGGCTCAGGCCGAAAAGCTCCTGAAGGAGTCGGTCATCGCGTAGCGCCCGACGGGCTCCGAGGCGGGCGCTTCGAAGGGGGGGTGCTTTCGCAGCGCTTGACGAAGACGTATGTTCAGTATCACGCTTCCCGCGTGCAGTCCCTCCGGCCCCTGGCCAATCCGCCGAACCCCTGGGCTTCGACCGACGTCGAGTACCTCGACGGGGAGGCCCCCCATGCCCGGCTCGAGGTTTACGAGGATCACACCCGCTCGCTTCTGGCTCACAACGACAGCCCCGACGTGGGCTTCTCGTGGAGCGTGAATCCTTACCGCGGCTGCTTTCATGCCTGCGCGTACTGCTACGCCCGGCCGGGGCACGAATACCTTTCCTTCGGAGCCGGCACGGACTTCGATCGGAAGATCGTGGTCAAGCCGCGGGCGCCGGAGCTCCTGCGGGAGGCGTTCGACCAGCCCAAATGGAAGGGCGAGCGCGTCGTCTTCAGCGGTGTCACGGACTGCTACCAGCCGCTCGAGGCCAGCTACCGCATCACGCGGGGCTGCCTGGAAGTGTGCGCGGAGTACAGAAATCCCGCCGGCATCATCTCCAAGTCGCCGCTGGTCGAGCGCGACATCGACGTGATGCAGGAGCTGACGCGCGTGGCCAGCTTCTCGGTGATGGTGAGCGTCCCTTTCTGGGACGAGGCCAAGGCCCGCGCCATCGAGCCGTTCGTCACCACCCCGGCGCGCCGCGTGCGCGCCATCGAGCGGCTCGCCAAGGCGGGCATCCCGGTGGGGGTCATGGTGGCCCCCATCATCCCGGGCCTGAACGACGAGGACATGGGCGAGGTGCTGCGCGCAGCGCACGGGGCGGGCGCGACCCGTGCCGGGATGGTGCTCTTGCGTCTCCCGGGACCGGTGAAGGATGTCTTCGAGGAGCGCCTGCGCGCGGCGCTGCCGCTGCGGGCCGACAAGGTGGTCCGCCGCATCAAAGAGACGCGCGGCGGCAAGATGTACGACGCCCGCTTCTCGGTGCGAGGCACCGGGGAAGGGCCGTACGCCGAAGCGATCGCCGCCCTCTTCGAGCAGACCTGCGCGAAGCTCGGCTTGAATTCGGGTTCGCGCCACGACGAGCCGGAGGCTGCCACCTTCCGGAGGCCGCGCGGACAGATGGCCCTCTTCTGACCAAGCTTCATCGAAGCGGCGGGCCGCTGCGCCGCGGGTGCCGTCCGGAGGGACGACTTGCCGGGAATCGAGAGAGCAGCGGATGATGCGGGCCGTGCGCTGGTCCGCCCTCGCTTTCTTCGCCGTGACGGCGCTGGCCCCCCCCGAGGAGGGCGTGTCCACGCCGCTGGTGCAGCGCGGTCGGGACCTCGATGTTCCCGTGCCCACTGCCGCCGAGCCATCCGCCCCCGCGGCGGCGCTGGTCACCCCGCTGGCCGGCCGGGCATACGACGACGACGCGGCCCTTCCCGCGCATGCCGACGACGTGGCCGACTACACGCTGGTGGCGACGCTCGATCCCGTCGCACACACGGTGCACGGCGCGGGGAGCATCACCTGGCGCAACACCAGCACGCGGCCGGTCCGCGAGCTCTGGTTGCATCTTTACCTCAACGCCTTCAAGAACGAGCGCTCGGCCTTCTTCCGCGAACGCGTCGGCGGTCGGGGAAGCGCGCCGCCAGAGGACTGGGGCTGGATCGACGTGCGCAAGCTGGTCTTGCGCGCCGGCGACGCGGCGCCCGTCGATGTGTGGCCCACCGCGGAGCTCCGCCGCACGGGCGACGACGACGAGACCGACGCTCGCGTCCCCTTGCCGAGCGCGATTGACCCGGACGAGACCGTGCACCTCGACGTCGTCTTCGACGACAAGCTCCCCATCGTGGTCGAGCGAACCGGGTACCGCGGAAAGTATCACATGGTCGGCCAGTGGTTTCCCAAGGTCGCTCGCCTGGAGCACGACGGCACCTGGGCGCACTTTCCCTTTCACCACCTCGCCGAGTTCTATGCCGACTACGGCACCTACGACGTCACCCTCGACGTGCCGGAGGCCTATCTGCTGGGCGCGACGGGTCCGCTGGTGGAGTCGCACGTCGTCGGCGGTCGGCGCGTCGAGCGCCATGTTCAGGCCGACGTCCACGACTTCGCCTGGACGGCGTGGGACGCATGGCAGGTCGCGCGGGAGACCATCGACGGGGTCGGGGTCACGCTTCTCTATCCTCCCGGCTTCGCCAGCATGGCGCATCGCGAGCTCGCCACGCTGCGCTTCGGCCTTCCGTACTATTCCGCGCACTACGGGCGTTACCCCTACGAGGTCCTCACCGTCGTGCACCCACAGGAAGACGCGGGCGAGAGCGGCGGGATGGAGTACCCGACGTTCATCACCAGCGGCGGCTCGTGGCTGACGCCACCGGGCCTGCTGGCGCCCGAAATCGTGACCCTGCACGAGATGGGTCACCAATGGTTTTACGGGCTGGTAGGAACCAATGAGCTAGCGTGGCCTTTCCTCGACGAAGGTCTCAATCAGTTCGCCGAGCAGGACGGGATGGGCAAGTGGCGCGGCGAGGGCTCCGCGCTGGATCTCGCAGGCCTCGAGGTCAGCGACGCGGCGCTGTGCGCGGTCAGCGGCAACATGGGGGTGCACGACGAGGCGGTGGCGCAGGCGGCGAACGCCTTTTCCACGGGTCAGGACTACGGCAGCCTGGTTTACGCGCGCACCGCCTCGGTGATGGAGACCTTGCGGCGGGTCTACGGCGACGAGCCGGTGATGCGGGCGCTGGGCCGCTATGCCAGGCGCTTCCGCTTCCAGCACCCAGGGCCCGACGAGTTTCTGGCAGTCTTCGAAGAAGTGCTGGGGTCGCGCGTGGCGGCGACGCTGCGCACGGCCCTCTTCGAGAAGGGCTGGGTCGACTACGTGGTCGACGGCGTCTCGGCGGAAGAGGCCACGCGCGCGGGAGGGATGTTCGACCGGGACGGTCAGCGCGAGAAGGTGGAGAGCGGCGAACGGGAGGGAGGCGGCTGGGACAACTCCGTGCTGGTCCGACGCCGCGGGACGCTCTCGTTCCCGGTGGACGTGGATCTGCTGCTCGCGGACGGCTCGACGCGCCGCGAGCACTGGGACGGCGAAGGCGAATCGAAGCGCTTCTCGTGGCACGGATCGAGCGCGGTGCGGTCCGCCACCGTGGACCCGCAGGATCAGGTGGTGGTGGACGCAAACCTCCAGAACAACCGCGGGGGCGCCAATGGGCGCGGCGGAGGCGCGCCGAGGACGCTGGAGCGCGTCACCTATTGGATGCAGCTCGCGCTCCAGGCGGTGTCGCCGTGACCGACGCGGGCCTGGCCTACGGGGCCTCGGATCCCTCCCTCGCGGTGGCTCGCCCGGCGGACGAGCTGGTCCTCCTCATGCCGCAGGCCATGCGCGCACGTCGTCACCCGCGCGCCATCGCCGCCATGTGGGCCTGGGAGACGGTGCTGGCACTGCTCGCCAGCGGGCCTGCTGCGGGCCTGGCGCGCGCGGCGTGGCGCGGGGACCAGCCGCTGTGGGAGGCCGGCGGCCACGCGCTCCTCGACTGGCTATGGCACGACCTCCACGGCGTGCGCGCGGCGCTCAGCGGAGCCGAGGTGGTGCTGGTCCTGTCGACCGTCGCCGGCCTGGTGCCGATGGCCGCGCTGATGGCCGCGTTGACCTACGCGCGGCGCGACCGCCAGGCGGCGGCCTTCGTGCAATGCATCGCCGCCGGATTGCGCGCGTTCCCGCCGATGGCGCTCCTCCTCGTAGTGGCGGGGTTGCTTCAAGGGCTGGTCCTCGTGGCGGGCGGGTTCCTGGCCGTCGCCGTCGAAGGTTGGTCGCACGCGAGGCTGGGAGAGGCCCGCGCGCAGCAGGTGGAGGGCCTGGTCTTCCTCCTCGTCCTGGCGGTGGCGGCGCAGACGGGCGTGCTCCACGACCTCGCGCGCGCCTCGGTCGTGCGCTTTCGGGTGACGGGCATGCGCGCGCTCGGCCTCGGCGCGCGGACGCTGCGTCGGTCGCCGATCGTCCTCGGGTGGTCCTGGGCGTGGCGGGCCCTCGCCTCGCTCGCACCCGTCCTGGCAGCAGCGGCGGTGGCGGGCAAGCTCGGTGGTCACGGGGGCTTCGACCTCGTGTTCCTGTTCGTGCTCCACCAGTCCGTGGTCGTCGTGCGGGTGGCCTTGCGCACGTCGTGGATGGCCCGGGCGCTCCGCGCGGTGGACGGGACGTCGTCGAAGGCGATGGCACAGGTCGGAGCGGTTGCGCTTCTGGGGTCGTAGCTCTCCCGCGTGATTCCGCGGTGCAGCGGCGCGGGGCACCCCGCCGGCTATACTGCGCCGGGCACCTGGCATCGCGCGGAGGCGACTCATGGGCGACGGCGACACGACCGAGAAGGACCCCATCGACGAGACGAACGACGAGTCCTTCCCGGCCAGCGATGCGCCCGAATGGACAGGGACGCATGCGGGTCCGCCCGGCGCACGAGGCCCCGGCGGGGGCGAGCCTGCGCACCACGCGACGCTCCGGAGCGTTCGTGGGACGACATCGGTTGCGGAGGCCGTGGCGCGCCTCGAGCGCGCCCTCGCCGCCGCGGGGATGAAGATCTTCGCGCGGATCGATCACGCGGCAGAGGCGCACGCCGTCGGCCTGGCCATGCGTCCGACGGTGCTGCTCGTCTTCGGCAGCCCGAAAGGCGGCACGCCCCTCATGGTCGCGCGACCCACCGTGGCCATCGATCTACCGTTGAAAGCGCTGGTCTGGGAAGACGACGCGGGCGCCACCTGGCTCACCTACAACACCCCGGCGTGGCTCGAGGAGCGTCACGGGCTCGACCGGTCGCTAGCCTGCACCCTGGCGCCGGCGGGCGGGCTCCTCGAGCGCGCCTTGAACGCGTGAGGCTCGACGCACACGCCCCCCGGGCCGGGCGGATCATTCACGACCGCAAGAGACATGGCGCTGCGACGGCCATTTGTGGCTGGGGAGCTCGAGGGGAGCGGCGCTCCCCTCGAACGAGACCGTCACGACGGAGTCTGTCGGGGCTTTGACCGACAGTCTCCTAGCGCGCGGTCAGGGCTCGATAGAGCTGATCGTAGCGGCGCGCGGGGCGGTCCCAGCTGCGATCGAGCCGCATCGCACGGCGGATCAGGCCGGGCCAGCGGGCGAGCGTCCGCGCGGCGATGGCGCGCTCGACGGCGCCGAGGACCGCCTCGGGGGAGAGCTCCTGGAAGAGAAAGCCGCTGCCCGTCTCCAGCTTCGCGTCGCAGTCCACGATGGTGTCGACCAGGCCACCGGTCGCGTGCGCAACGGGGATGGCGCCGTAGCGCTGCCCGTACATCTGCACCAGACCGCACGGCTCGTACCGGCTGGGCACCAGCACCAGATCCGACCCGGCGAAGACCCGGTGCGCGAGCGCCTCGCTGCCCCCTCGTGCGAACGCGACGCGGCCCGGCGCCCTGGCAACCTGCGCCTCGATGGCCGACGCGAGACTCGCCTCCCCTTCGCCCACGAACACCATCTGCGCGTCCGTCCCGCGGAGCAGCTTGGGGACCGCCGCTGCCGCGACGTCCGCCCCCTTCTGCTGCACCAGGCGTCCGATGCAGGCGACCAGCGGCGCCGCTGCGTCGATGGCGAGCCCCAGCTCCCTCTGCAAGGCTCCCTTGCAGCGCGCCTTGTTGGCGAAATCCTCCGCGTCGTAGCGAGCCGCGATGGCCGGGTCGGTCGCCGGGTTCCACACCGCGTAGTCGACCCCGTTGACGATACCGGCCAGCGCATCGCCCCGCGCCTTGAGGACTCCGTCGAGCTTGGCGCCATGCTCGGGCGTCTGGATCTCGCGCGCATAGGTGGGGCTCACCGTGGTCACTGCGTCGGCGGTGACGATGCCTTGCTTCAGCAGGTTGATGCCGCCGTAGAACTCGATGCCGTCCACGTGGAAGTGCTCCCAGCCCAGGCCGAGCGAGGGCAGCGTGTCCTTGGGGAACACGCCCTGGTGGCGGACGTTGTGGAGGGTGAGGACGGTGCGGGTCGCCGTGTCGGCGGCGAGAGCCTGCAAGTAGGTGGGGACCAGCGCCGTGGGCCAGTCGTTGCAATGCACGACGTCGACCGGGCGCCCCGTCGAAGCGCGTTGACGGACGAGCTCGGCCGCAGCCCGGGAGAGAACCGCAAAGCGCAGCGCGTTGTCCGGGTAATCCTCCCCGCGCTCCCCGTAGACGCCAGCGCGGTCGAAGAGGCCGGGAGCGTCGACCACCACGAGATCGACCTGCGAAGCGAGACGTCCGTCGAAGAGCGTCACTTCGAAGCTGCGATCGCCCAGGGCAAAGCGGAGCGGCGTCAGACGCCTGGCCAGGAGGAGCCCTTGCTGCTCGAGCTCGGCGAACCGCGGCATCACCAGCGTGACGGCGTGGCCCAGGCTGCGGAGCGCCTTGGGGAGGGCGGCGGACACGTCTGCCAGGCCGCCGACCTTGACGAACGGCGCGAGCTCGGTGGTGACGAACGTGATCTCCATGGATACGGCGCTCATAACATAGAATGCCCCGCGAGATGACTCGCGTCCGAGGCTGGGCCGTCCGTCCCCCCCGGCCCCATGGCGTCGACGAAGGGTCGGTGGTGACGATCTTTCGCGTTCCGCCCGAGGTGTCGGGGCAGCGGATGGACGTGTTCGTGCAAAGTCAGCTCCATCGAACCAGCCGCACTCGCGCACAGGCCATCGTGCGAGCCAGCGCCTACGACGGAAGCGGACGGAAGCTCGTTCCCAACGACCGCGTGCGACCGGAGCAGGAGATCTTGCTCTGGCGCGCGCCCTGGGACGAGACGCCGGTCCCCCTCGACGTTCCGGTGGTCTACGAGGACGAGCACCTGCTCGCGGTGGACAAGCCGGCGATGCTGCCGGTGCATCCGACCGCCCGCTACCACAAGAACACGCTCATCAAGCTGCTGCAGGTCGAACGTCCGGACGCGGCCTTCCTCTCGCTGGGACACCGCCTCGATCGGGAAACCAGCGGGGTGATGATCGTCTCCAAGTCGCGCGCCTGCGACCGCGCCTTGAAGAAACAGCTCCAGGCGCGCGCGGACGTGGAAAAGTCGTACATCGCCCTCACCTGGGGAGTGCCGGATCGCGGCGACGGTGCGCGGAGCTTTCGCCTGGTCCGGCACATGGAGCTCGATCGCGACAGCGCGCTGCGCGTGAAGATGAAGATCAGCGACGCGCCGGAGGCCCTCTACGCGGCGACGGGGTTCGAGGTGGTCGAGGTGCGGCGTCGCCGGGCTTCCGGGGCATCGTACGCCCTGGTCCGCTGCACCCTGGAGACCGGCCGTCAGCACCAGATCCGCCTGCACCTCGCCTCGCTCGGTACGGCGGTGGTGGGGGACAAGCTCTATGGCCCGGACGAGACGGCCTTCGCCCGCGGAGCCGACGGCGAGCTCACGCCAGACGACGTCGTGCGCCTCGAGCTTCCGCGGCACGCGCTCCACGCCGCCCGCCTGGCCCTGCCGCACCCCATCACCGGTGCGCCGCTCGTTCTCGAAGCGCCGCTCCCCTCCGACATCGCCGACTTCTGGGAGTCTCTGCTCTAGCCGACGGCCCGGGCGGCGCGCTCTACATGCCGCGGGGGACCTTGTCGAGGTCGAGCTGGTCGAGGGCCACGCGGATGAGGGCGCTGCGGTTAGCCTTGGTGAGACCGCGCGCTTTCAGCTCGTCGACCCGCGCGTCGAGGCGCTCGAGGTCCTTGGTGTAAAGCGAGATGCAGATGACCTTGTAATGCGCAGGCCTCGCGGCAGGCTCCGCCCTGCGCGATCGCTGAGGAACCGGCACCGCGTCCGGAGCATAGAACGCGCCCGAGAGGACGCCCTGCACCTCGTCCGCGTCCAGCACACGCGCCGCGCCGAGCCCTGTTTCTTCCTCACGCGCCGCCATGCCATTCTCCTCTCGTCCTTTTACACATTAGCTGCGGCCGGCTCGCCGGCCGTGGCGCGCTTGCCCTTGACCGCCAGCGCGGGACCGTCGACGAGAAGGTCGACGACGCGCCGATAGTCCTCCGCCGCGTTCGACTCGGGGGCGTATTCGAAGATGGTCTTTCCCTGCGCGGGCGCCTCCTTGAGACGTGTGGCCTGCCGGATGGGCGGCAGCACGCGGTCGCCGAAGTGCTGATTCAACGTCTCGATGGCGTCGCGGCAGATGCGGGCGCGACCGTCGTAGAAAGTCGGCAGGACGCCCTGGATCTGCACGGGGTGATGCAGCAGAGCATTGACGTTCTTCACCGTCTTGATGACCTGCCGCACGCCCACCAGGGACAGAAAGTCGCACCCCACGGGAACGACGATGGCGTCCGCCACCACCAGCGCGTTCTGATTCATGAGCGAAAGCGATGGGGAGCAATCCAGCAGCACCACGTCGTACTCGTCAAAGGCTCCGACAAGTCGCTCGCGCAGGATGCGGTCGCGGTTCTGGCGACCGGCGAGGTAGAGCTCCGCGGCGGCGAGCGTCTCGTTGGCGACGATGAGATCGAGGTTGGGCCGGACCCTCACTGCCGCGTCGCCCGGGCGCACGCCGAGGACCAGCACGTGGTAGAGCGTCTTCTCGGCCTTGATGCCCAGCGACACGCCGACGTTGCCCTGCGAGTCGGTGTCAACGAGCAGCACCTTGAGACCGCGCGCGGCGAGGCCCGCGGCGACACTCACCGAGGTCGTCGTCTTCCCGGTGCCGCCCTTGTGGTTGAAGATGGCCAGGCGAGCGGGGGCGTGCATGCGGGCGGCCGCACGCGTGGGGCGCGGTCCCCCCGCGACCGCGGGCTCCCCCGACGGCGCCGCGGGAGAGGGCGGCGGCGGAGCCGAGAGCAGCCCGAGGCGCGCGCCTCCCGCTTCGTCGAGGATCTGCTTTCTGCAGTCCTCGGAGCACGCGTGGCGAAGCTCCCCGCGGAGGCGCACGACCTGGGACACCAGCTCCACGTAGAAGCGCTTCTGGCAGGCATGGCAGACCGCTCCGCCCGTCGCCTCCCCGCTCACCGCCTTCTGGTGACACTCGTGCGAGCAGAAGAAGGCGAACCCTCCGTCTCGCTCTTCCATCTGGTAGCGGAACTGAACGTCGAACCGCTTGGCGCAGACGCTGCAGCCCTCGGTCATGGCAGCCATCGTGCCTGCGTGGGTGCCACGTCCGCGCCACGAGGGCCAAGAAAGCGTCAGTGGCGGAAATGCCGGACGCCGGTGATGACCATAGCCAGCCCGAGCTCGTCCGCCGCCGCGACGACGTCGGCGTCCCTCACGCTGCCTCCCGGTTGCGCCACGGCGGTGACGCCCGCCTTGGCCGCCGCCTGGACCCCGTCGGCAAACGGAAAGAAGGCGTCGCTGGCGAGGACGCTTCCGCGCGCTCGTTCCCCGGCTTTCTCGCAGGCGATCTGCACCGAAACGACGCGAGACATCTGGCCTGCGCCGACGCCGACGGTGACCTCCCCGCGCGCGAGGACGATGGCGTTCGACTTCACGTGCTTACACACCCGCCACGCGAACTCGAGGCTCTTCAGCTCCTCGGGCGTCGGCGCGCGCCGGGAGGCGACCTTTCCGCGCGTTACCTCCCCGGCGGCCGTCGCGTCGCGGTCTTGCACCACCAGCCCCCCACCGACGCGCTTGGAGGACAGGGCCGCATGCTCCGGGCCCAGCCATCCGTCGGTCGCCAGCAGGCGCAGGTTTTTTCGGGCGCGCAGCACCTCGAGCGCGGCCGCCGCGAAGGACGGCGCCACCACGCACTCGACGAACGTCTCCGCCAGCGCCCGCGCCGTGGCCTCGTCGACCTGGCGGTTCAGCGCCACGATGCCGCCGTACGCGCTCAGCGCATCGGCCTCGCGCGCTTGGCGGTACGCGTCCACCAGCGCCTCGGCCACGGCCACGCCGCAGGGGTTGGTGTGCTTGACGACGACCGCCGCAGGACGCTCGAACTCGCGCACGGCGTCGAGCGCCGCGTCCACGTCGACCAGGTTGTTGAACGAGAGCTCCTTGCCGCCCGCGCCCAGGCTCTCGGCGCGCGCGAGCGAGCCGGGCGGCGCGTCGCGCTCGACGTAGAACGCCCCCGCCTGGTGCGGGTTCTCGCCATACCGCAAGCCGTACGCTCGCTCGAAGGGCAGCGTGAGATAGCGAGGAAATCGCGTCGGCGTGCCGTCGGCCTCGCGCGACGAGAGGTAGCCGCTGATGGCGGCGTCGTAGGCGGCCGTGTGCGCAAAGGCCTTGGCGGCCAGCTCGGCGCGCGTCCCCGCGCTGGTGTCGGCTCCGCTGGCCATCTCTTCGAGGACACGCGCGTAGTCCGCCGGATCGCAGACGACGGTGACGCGCGCGTGGTTCTTCGCCGCCGAGCGGACCATCGACGGGCCGCCGATGTCGATGTTCTCGACGATCTGCTCGTGGGAGGACCCGGGGTCGGCGGCCACACGCTGGAACGGGTACAGATTGACCACGACGAGATCGATCTCCCGCGCCCCGAGCCGCAGGAGGTCCCCTTCGTCGCGCGGACCGCGCGAGAGGATGCCGCCGTGCACGCGCGGGTGCAGCGTCTTCACGCGCCCGTCCATGACCTCGGGCGAGCCGGTGTAGCTCTCCACGGTCTCGACGGCGACGCCCTCGGCGGCCAGCGCCCTGGCCGTCCCGCCGCTCGACAGAATGCGGACGCCGCGCTCGGAAAGAGCGCGCGCGAAAGGGATGAGGCCGGACTTGTCGGACACGGAGACGAGGGCGGTGCGGATGGGCATGCTGGCGCTCGGCTACCGTGGGCGCTCGTCGCGGTCAATGCGCGGCCCGTATCGGGCGTGGTTCGCTTGCCGTCAGCGGACTCCGCATGGCACCTGGCGCAAGCCGCTCATCGGCAGGGAGTGCTTCGCGCGCAGTTCCGGCGTTGACACTCGCCGCGCATGGGGGTGCGATTGAGCTCATGCGAAAACTGGTGGCGGAGTTCGTCGGCACGTTCGTGCTGGTCTTCGGTGGGTGCGGCAGCGCTGTTTTCTCGGCGGCGTTCCCATCGGTCGGGATCGGCCTCCTTGGCGTGTCCCTGGCGTTCGGCCTGACCGTGCTGGGGTGCGCGTACGGTCTGGGCCACGTCTCGGGATGCCACCTGAACCCGGCGGTGACCTTCGGGCTGTGCGCGGCCCGACGCTTCGCCTGGAAAGACCTCCCCGGGTACGTCGGCGTGCAGGTCGCGGGTGGGATCGTGGCGGCGGGCGCGCTGGTCGTTCTCTTGAAGGCCCAGCCCCTGGGATACGACCCGGCCGTGGGCGGACTGGCCGCCAACGGTTTCGGCGATCACTCGCCGCGGCACTACGGGCTCGGTGCAGGCCTCCTGACCGAGTTCATCCTCACCTTCATCTTCCTCACCGTCATCCTCGGCGCCACCTCGAAGCGCGCGGTGGTTGGCTTCGCCGGGATTCCCATCGGCCTGACGCTCACGCTCGTCCACCTGGTGGGCATTCCCATCACCAACGTCTCCGTGAACCCTGCCCGCAGCACCGGCCCGGCGATCTTCGTCGGCGGCTGGGCGCTCGAGCAACTCTGGCTCTTCTGGCTCGCGCCCATCGCCGGGGCCGTGGCCGCCGGACTGCTCGGGGCCTGGCTGCACGAGGACGATCGCGTCCGGACGTAGCGTGATCGCCGGCTCGGCCGGCTCTTCGTGCCGGCCGGTCGAATCCGGCCGACGTGGATCAATCGGCGTCGAGGTCGCTGGAGGCGAAGACTTCCACGTCCAGGTCGGCGGTCGGCTCGGTCTCGACGTCCGATTCGGCTTCCACGTCGGAGTCCTCCGCGCCTTCCCCCTCGTCTTCGCTCGGAGCGCTGAGGATCGGCAAGCGGCGCTTGCCCACCGGACCCTCGTCGATGTAGTCGCGAAGCGCCGTCATGTCGCGGAGGGCCGCGAGCTTGGCCAGGCCTTTCACCTCCACCTGCCGGATGCGCTCGCGCGTCAGGTTCATGATCGCGCCGACCTCCTCGAGGGTGGTCCCGCCGCGGTCGGCGACATCGAGCGCGCAGCTCTCGGTCATCTCCCAGACTTCGAGGTCGGGGAAGTTGAGCTTGATGGCCCCGGTACGGGCCGACACATCCAGGTAAAGGTGATGGTGGCATGATACGAAGGGGCACGGGCGCATGGCTTCGGCGCAGTCGTTGCGGACCTGCGGGCGATCCACCTCGTCGACGTCGGGGTAGAGCATCCGACCCAGCTCCAGCTCGCGCTTGGTCATGCGCTTGACGCTGATGGTCCGGGCGCGAATGGCACGCTTCCGGCGCGAACGGCGCTGCTCCCGGGTGACCGTTTCACCGCCCGGCTCGGCGCTGAGCGCCAGGGCTCCGTCCGTCGTCCCCTGGACGATGCCCGCCCGCTCTTCAACCTTCGGTTCGTGCTTGGGGTCCATGCTCGGCTCCTCCCGGCGCATCGCCGACAAACCGCATTCCAGCCGAGCGCGGGCCGCCACGCCTGCACTCGACCACTCCATCCGGGCCCCCCGTGGCGCCTGCCTTCGGGTCCCGGCTCCAGCCTCGACGTCCAGCTCCTCGCGAAGCTCGCGCCATACGACGCCTCGACCGTTGGCACCTTAAGTCAGTCGAAAGATCGTGGTCAATCCATCGTTTCCCTTTTTTTCGGGCGTTTCCATTATGGAACTCGTTTCGCGTGCTTAGATCGCTCCCCTGACAAGAAATGTCACCACGACCGCTCGTGCTCCCTCCCGCTTCATCGACTCGCCACCGGTCGGCGTTGCGTCTATCTTCCGCGGCAGGGAAGCGGCCCGGGCGACAGATGACGCTGGAGCATGGCGATCCCCGGCTGCCCGTCACGCGCGACGTCGCCGCACGCGGGGCACGCATCCGCTTCGTCGAGGCCGGCAGCGGGCCGCCGCTGGTGCTGGTCCATGACTACCTCGCCAGCCGCCTGGCGTGGGACGACGTCTTGCCCCGACTGGCCGCGCACTTCCGCGTCATCGTGCCGGATCTGCCCGGCTTCGGCGAAAGCGAGAAGCCGTCCCCCAGCCGGTATCGCTATGGCTTCGAGGGGTTCTCCGAGTCGCTCGTCGACCTGCTCGCAGCGCTGGGGTTGGGGCGTGTCTCGGTGTGCGGTCACGCCATGGGCGGCGCCGTCGCCCTCACCATGGCGGCGGCGCACGCTCACGTCGTGGAGAAGCTCGTCCTGGTGAACCCGCTCGTCTACCCGCCGCGGACGGACGCGTTGTCGCGGCTGGCCGGCGTACCGCTGCTCGGTCCCTTCGTCTTCAAGCAGCTCTACGGGCGGGCCCTCTTTCGTACGCGCTTCGCCGGGACGGCGGCCGCTCGCCGGGAGCAGCTATTCGAGCTCTTCGACGTCCCTGCCGCGCGTGAAGCCGCCTATGCGACCATGTGCTCCATCCTCGACACGAGGCCGCTCACGGCGAGCGTTCCACGGGTGACTGCGCCCACCCTGGTGGCCTGGGGACGGACCAACCGCGCCTCCCCGGTGGAGCAGGGACGGCGACTCGCGCGGGAGCTTCGCGGCGCCCGCTTCGAGGTGTTCGACTGCGGGTCATCGCCGGCCGAGGAAGTCCCCGCGGCCTTCGCCAACGCGGTGACGGCCTTCCTGGCCCCCGGACGAGGGCGCTGATCCGTGCTGGACACGCAGGCGCGCGCGCGCTTCACCCGGAACCGATCCGCCGTCACGGGAACGGCCATCGTCGCCCTTCTCGTAGTCTTCGCCCTGGTGGGCCCGCTGCTCGCGAACCACGGGCCGCTGGAGAGCGACTTCGCGCGCGGGGTCGCTCACGACGAGACTCCGGTCGGGCCCGGCGCCGCTTTTCCGCTGGGCGCCGACCGCATCTTCCGCGACGTCTTCGCGCGTCTGGCGGTGGCGGGGAGGCTCTCGCTGCTCATCGCGGTGTCGGCGACGCTGATCGCCAGCGCGATCGGCGCACTGGTCGGCATCGTGGCCGGATACTACGAGGGGACGCGCTTGCGCGTTCCCTGGCCGGCGATCGTCGGCGTCGCCGGCGCGCTGGGCGCGGTGGCCGCGGGCAGGACGACGCTCGCGGTCGCGGCGCTGGCCGCGGGAATCGTGGCGGCGTTTGTGCGGCGCTTCGCGGGACCTCGCCTCGACGTGGATGGCCTGCTCATGCGCACGGTCGACGTCATGCTCGCCTTTCCCTTTCTGCTCCTGGTGATGGCCATCG
>Ga0302325_10003272_pt1 | contig 38367 bp, 54 predicted proteins | sample Palsa_T0_2_FD_201948 | JGI IMG/M metagenome (GOLD analysis project Ga0302325, IMG submission 201948) | Peat permafrost microbial communities from Stordalen Mire near Abisko, Sweden - Palsa_T0_2 | ecosystem: Environmental > Terrestrial > Soil > Palsa > Peat permafrost | place: Sweden: Abisko...
AGCCTTCGCCGTAACCTTGTCTCATAACGACAGAACTATCCATCAGTTCACGCCTTTTGAGCGACTTTAGGACATACCACATGAATACTTCAATCGGTCAGATTCCCTCCAATGGGACCTTTCCCTTTCCCGTTGTTTGCCAGAGGCCCAGTACCTGCCTTAACTCTTTCTCGCTCACAGCTCCCTCCGCATCGATCTTGTTCCCCAGTACCAGGAAGGGTACTTTACCCAAGTCTTCTATGACAAGGAGAGCATCAAGCTCCGCTTTGGATTCCGGCAGACGTTCCAGATCCGCAGTATCAACTATGAAAACAATTCCGCTAACTTCTGCGAAGTAGTCACGCCAGAGCCGACGGGCCTGTTGATGGCTGCCTAGATTGAAGGTGGTGAATTTTACATTGCCGATTGCGAGTTCTTCAGAGGCTTGTTGCCATGTTTGCTGATGGACACGTTAGGGCCAAGGAGAGTGTACTTGGATGTAAGGTTAGTGATAACGTAGCTAGCTGGTCGTTCTAGAAAGTGAGATTGCGATTGGAGCGGATGGTTACTTTGAGCATGTGCAGCAGCGTGGTTTTGCCGGCATTGTCGAGGCTGAGGAAGAGAAGTTTGGCATACTTGTTCAGAAGACTGAACGACGCGAGAACATCACAGAACCATCTATCCCACAATCAGCATCTGACAGCTGGTAAGGGAATAGGGCACGAAAGGGGAACAGGCCATACTGGACGATGAACATGATGTATAATTGTAGTCAAAACAAAACAGGACACGTGAGAATTGAGCCAGAATGCCGCAGTTGAAAGAAAGGTCATTCAATTGGTCCCGCCGATCGCATAAAGTCCTAACCCTGAACGAGACCTGATCAAAATCAGATGTCCAAATGCGGTAATCAGACAGAGGGTTAGGGTTGATCGTTGAGCAACCGTAATCATAGGCGCTCACCGCGATCGATTGCCTCAGGAGCATCGCAATCAGCAACAATGAAGCCAAGCTCCTTCAAGATCCTGCTTGCCACAGCCATTTCAGCAGCCTGTCTTGTGGTTGCTACGCCGTTTGACCACAAACTGTCGCAGAAAACGTTCAGGCTCGGTGCACAAATTCCACATGTTACGAGCTCCGCGACCGGTCGTAGTGCTGCGATTGAGAAGGCCTTGAAGGCCCTGGACCAAGTGTCGTCGCAGGTAATCGAGACTTTCGAAAGTGTCATGGGAGAGCTTGGCGATATCTCGAAGCATCTGACCTGGTCTCTCCCTAAGAAGGTTGCTACTCCGCGTCTCGCCGGCTGGGACTACACTGTCTCGTCAACCGCTCTCCCGGAACACTCGCTCCGGGTCAAACAGCCCAATAGCCTCGGTGTCGATGACGTGAAGCAGGTACACTCATCTCTTTTCTATTCTTGGTTTTCTGATTGCGCAGTATTCTGGGTATCTTGATGTCAGCAATTCCAAGCACTTCTTCTATTGGTTCTTTGAGAGTCGCAACGATCCAAAGAAGGACCCAATCGTCCTCTGGTTGAACGGAGGTGCCTCACCCACTACGGATCTCAGGGCCTGCTAACTGCATAGGCCCTGGCTGTTCGTCTTTGACAGGATTATTCATGGAGCTTGGACCCTCCAGAATTAACAAGGAAGGAACTAAACCTATTCACAACCCGTACTCCTGGAACAACAATGCGTCCGTTATCTTCCTCGACCAACCTCTCAATGTCGGCTACAGCTACGGTGATGAGTCTGTATCGGATACCGTTGCTGCAGGCAAAGACGTGTATGCCCTCCTCGTGTTATTTTTCAAGCAATTTCCCGAATACAAAGATCTCGAGTTTCATATCGCTGGCGAGTCATATGCCGGCCATTATATTCCAGTATTCGCAAGTGGTAATCGCCTCCTGGCTTTCACGTGGTAATATTATTTAGAAATACTTGCGCATCAAGCAAAAGAAGCCTCATTCTTTACCTCCAGTGTTGAGGAGGCCGCTGCTAAAGAGCTCGCTCACATCAATTTGAAGACGGTCTTGATCGGTAAACCTCATTGAAGCGATGTTCTTATGGTTCAGGGAATGGGTTGACGGATGGGAAAACGCAGTATGGGGAGTATGCAAACATGGCCTGCAACAACTCATACGGCCCGGTCTTGTCCGATAGTGAATGCGCTGCGATGGAAGCTTCTTATCCCCGTTGTGCTCAGTTAATTCAGAGCTGTTATGACAATCAGTGAAGGCCTGATAAACCGATGCTAACCGCTAGGAACGTGTGGTCCTGTGTACCAGCAAGTCTTTATTGTAATGTATTGCTGATTTTCTTCGGACCCCAGCTGACTTTTAGAATGCTATGATCGGCCCATATGTGCAGACTGGACAGAAGTAAGTGTATTCTGCGATCTGTACTGACTCTCCTCTCTAGTGTTTATGATGTTCGTGAGAAGTGCGAAGATTCCGGTAATCCCTTTGCCATGACTTTCTAATGATCAGGAAACCTTTGGTACCTTGCTACCGGAACTCTTGGCTGATACTAGCTATCCAATCCTTGGCAGTATTCAAAAATATCTGAACAGAAAGGATGTCATGGTACAATGGCAACTTGCCCGCAGCTGGCTAATGATAATAGGATGCCGTTGGTGCTGAAGTCTCCAGCTACGAATCTTGCAACACAAACATCAATAGGAAGTCTTTTATCACGTTAAACGAGGCTAATTCTCAGTTTCTTGTTTGCAGGCGACTGGTTTAAGCCCTATCATCGTGAAGTTCCTAAGATCCTGGACCGTAAAGTTCCGATTCTGATCTACGCTGGTGATGCTGATTACATTTGCAAGTATGCTGCGAGTCTGGTCCTGCTCTAATTTTGTAGCTGGATGGGGAACCAAGCCTGGACTGAAGTCTTAGAGTGGCCCGGTGCGAAGAAATTTCAAGCAGCAACGAAGAAGGACTTCAAAGTTAAATCAAACGGGAAGGTAGGCGGAGTCTTTAAGACTGCTGAAGGATTGACTTTTATGAGGGTAGGGCCCCTCTTGCGGAATGAGGCTAATAAATGTAGGTGTATGGAGCCGGGCATATGTACGTTCCTGGAATTACCTTGCTAACCTGTAGGGTTCCATATGATCAACCTGAAAACTCCTTGGCAATGTTTAATGATTGGCTTGCTGGATTATTTTAGATCCGCACGCTGGATTCGTTGATCGAGAAGGTGCATCTAAGCTAGTGAAATATTTTATTTGATATATACAGCATATGATGATCTATCTTAAACAGAAAGATTTTGAAGATCGCGCTCTGCTCCAGTCTGAAGCCCATTCTTGAGTACCGTATCAGGCTCCTCATCGGTCGCTTGTACGAATACTGTGCCTTCGTTGCCCTGGAGTTTTGGTCCCTTGCCCAATAGCGTCCGCAACAAAGTGGCTTGGCCGCGTGCTACCCTTCCTTCATCGACTCTCATAACGATAAGGGCGACAGTGACAAATATCCAATATACGCAATAGGATACAACAGACCCTATTGTTGCCGAATTCTGCCAGCCAAGAATAGCATTGAAGATTCCCCACCCGCCGTTTGATGCTATTTCCGGATTGCAACAGTTTACATGCCTGCAAGAGTCAGCTCGCGAACATGCAAGCGGGTTACCAAACAGACTTGTGTATATCATAAGTACCGGGCCCGCTACCCAGCTCATCAGCATCTCCTCCAATGACCTTCCCCCATTGATATGCCTCAATCAACCAGACACTTCGCGAAAACAATCCAGCCGCAATCAAGTACAAGAGGCAACTGGAGACAACGATGAAATATTTGATATGCACAAAGGCACCACCCCTGTCATCAGATATGCTGCAAATTTTGAATACTTGTAAATAAAATATCCAACTATCACTCCGCAGATCATGCCAACAATGACGGCAAGAGGGAAAGCTGTGGCCGGCTCACTCAAACTCACACCACCAACAAAAACGACTGCTTCGAGGCCTTCACGGAGAACTGTGATAAAAGGGAGAACAAACATGGCATATTTTCGTGATTTGGCCGCCATGCCCCTGGCTTCTCGTGCCTCCATGATCTGGGAGATTTTGAGCTTCCACTTCTTTTGGAGTGTGGAGATACGGAGCATTGCAAGGCCCATCGCCTAGAAGGTTTATCAGCACACTATTCGAACGATGGCACAGAGACTTACGGTGATTAGAATGGATGCAATCATGCAGAATACCGACTCCCAGATATCCTCTGCGGAGCCCCAGATATCTCGGGCAAGCGTGTACCAGACGGCAATGAACGCAGCGCCCAGACACAAGCAGAGCACGAACCCAAGACCAGCGCCAAGCCATATCTAGGTGATAAGCCCTCTGCAGACGAAAGGGGCAGGCTACCTGCTTGATAAGGCGCTTCCTCAGCGGTAATTCGTCTTGTCCGACAGCATTCCGAACAAAGGAGAGAAGAACCGAGACTATGACGGCTGCCTCAAGCGTCTCTGCAGAAAAGCATCAGTATGCCGTGCTTGGAGAGGAGTGGACATACCTCTGAAGATGATGAAGAAGATGGGCACAGAAAAGACGTCGACCGTCATTGTCCAGGTCGATGCGCAGGGACTGAGAGATGCGACTTGAGGGAAAGGGCGGCGCTAAGCGAGGGCGAGGGCGAGTGAGCGACGGAGAGGGCGGACAGACAGACAGGGCGCGGTGAGTACGAACTAAAAGGGCGACGTCGGACACAGAGGAGGCAGCAGCAGCAGCAGCAGGGAGTGGCCGGGACTTTTGATGATTAGCAGCAGCGAGTGGCTCGGACACCTTCCGATTTTCGTTTTTATCAGATCGAGCCGAATCAAAATGTGGGTCTGTTGTCGTGATTGGCCCGTGGATCGGGTAGAAATAGACGACGTTGGGGAATCAGACCACCCGAGGGCCGGCGATGATTCGCTGTCTCGGGTAATAATGGGGTGATCGCCGGACTGTTTTAATATCGTTTTCATCTGATTATTGTCTGCGCAGCAAGCCTTGCAGCCTTGCAGCCTTGCGCCTCGCATCTCCCACCACGGACCTCGCTCGTACGACATCCTTCTTCGGCCGAGTCCACGCAGCAGCAGCGGCGGCTCTCCCACTCCAGAATCATACGATCCTTTTTTCCCGCGTCCTCGCTGATCAATCGTTCAATTGCTCTTTTGCTCCGTGCGTTGCTGCTCTTGCTGCTCTTGATATTCCCCGGGCAATCTTCCTCGTTGACGTCGTTTCCTCCTCGCTCGCTCTGCAAAAATGTCCTCACTTCACAGAGCTCTGCTGTCTGCCCTGTCTCTCCTCCTCCTTCCGCTGTCCGCATTCGCAGCAACTCAGACGCTGGAATGGGATGTCGCTTACACAACCGCCAATCCTGACGGCCAGTTCGAGCGACGAGTGATGGGCGTCAACGGCAAATGGCCGCTTCCCACAATCGAACTGGAATACGGCGACACCCTCCAGCTGACAGTAAACAACCAGCTCGGAGACGTCGTCACTGGACTGCATACCCACGGCCTCTTCCAGAACGGAACAAACTATTATGATGGCCCTGTGGGCGTGGTACAATGGTATATCTACTGACTGCGCGACATTTCTGATCTTTGCAGCGGCATTCCACCAGGCGAAAGTTTGACATACAACTTCACTGTTCACCAAAACGGAACCTATTGGATTCACTCGCACGTCATGGGGCAGTATCCCGACGGGCTCCGCGCGCCGTTCATCATTCGGAATCCAAATGAGACCTACCAGTACGACGAAGACATCACCATAAGCGTCTCAGATTGGTATCATGAGGAGATGAACGTAGGGATTGCCCAATTCATGAATTACCACAACCCGACAGGCGCTGAGCCTATTCCGGACGCGGCCCTGATGAATGATTCTCAAAATGGGACCATCCAGTTCGAAGCCGGAAAAACTTACCGCTTACGTTTCGTCAACATTGGTGCTTTTGCCATGTTTCACATTTGGATAGAGGACCATGAGATGCGAGTCATTGAGCTTGATGGTGTGCCTACCGAGGAATATACTGTCCCTGCAATCGATCTGACAGCCGCTCAACGAGTGTCAGTCTTGGTTACGGCGAAGAATACGACCAAATCAAATTATGCTATGGTGGGAGCTATGGATACTGACATGTTTGACGTCGTTCCAGAAGGCCTCAATCCAAGTACGCAACTACTTACACTGTTGACTGACTACAGACGTTACTTTCTGGATCGTTTACAACGAATCCAATCCGAATCCCGATCCGACGCCAGTGGGTAGCTTTTACGATTGGGATGATACACAAATCGTCCCTCTGTATCCAGAACCAGTGGTGGATCCTGACGAATCACATACTCTCGATGTCTTGTTTGCAACTCTTGGGGATGGCGTAAACTATGCAATGTTCAACGAAATCAGCTACAAGCCCCCGATCGTGCCGAGCTTGCTCACAGCCTTATCCGTACCATCCAACTATACGACCGAGGCCACAGTCTATGGCCACTCGACAAATCCGTTCGTCCTTGGCCACAACAACATGGTGCAAGTTGTTTTGAACAATGGCGATGCCGGAAAGCACCCTTGTAATTTCCCATGTAGGTATTGTTAACATTGCTTTAGTCCATCTTCATGGACATGTATTTCAGGTAGTCTATCGAAGCGACGAAGACGCCGGTGCTTATAACGACTCCATGCAGTTAACCTTCCCAGAGAACCCAATGCGTCGTGATACCATCCAGGTCAAATCAAACGGGTTTCTCATTATACGATTTCGTGCCGATAATCCGGGAATCTGGTTGGTATCTTATCCCTCCTACACTCATGCTGACTTTATTGTAGTTCCACTGCCATATTGGTAAACCAAACTAAGAGTGCAATTCTGACATCTAGAATGGCATGTTATTAGCGGGTTGGTCTCAACTTTTGTAGAGGCCCCACTTCAAATACAGCAGAGGCTTGACTTCCCTAACATCATGCTGCAGCAGTGTCAAAGCCAAAAAATACCCATTTCTGGGAACGCTGCAAATCATACAGAGTCCAATGGGGGACTTTTCGATCTTAGCGGAGAGGCCAGTGCTCCGCCGCCTTTACCTGGCGGATTTACCGCGAAAGGTTACGGCGCCATGGCTGGATGTTGTATTGCCGCTGTCATTGGCCTCATTACGATTGTATGGTATGGGCTAACAGATTCACCACAGGATGAATCCAGTTCTCAAGTAGCAAGCTCCACTTCTGAGCAAGTCGTTGAACCTGAGGAGTAGTGCATCATAAGGAGAATGTGTAGCATATGTATGGAATAGATTGAAATTTACATTGAATTTTCTGCAAATTGCGCGCTGCCTCTTAAGGTATCGTGAGATTGCTCTGTCGCAAGGCCGGCGTATATATTTCGATCGAGGGCCGAGAAACGGTAAATGTAGTACAAAGAGAAGTGACGAAATCTCAAACAGCCTCTAATTAATATGAATGTAACTAAGACTACCGGCGACATGCTACTGTACAATGATGAAATCCAAAATGCTAGCAAAGGCAAGTGAATGGAAAGTGTTCCATCTAACATTGCAAACTGCTGACGCGGTAAGGGTGTCGACGTATGGAAGGTCGGTCCAGAAGACAATTGGATCTTACCTAACCTAACAAAGAGATACATAATCTCATATTTGGACGCAACAAGTCGCAGGCGGAAAGGAAGAATAAGCGCGGTTGCTATATTACGCGACCGAAAGAGGAGCCACCATCCGATTGAAATCGGTGGGGCAACATCACGCGGTCATTGCTGACAGTGGCGAGGCCTTTTGCCGTTTCGACTCTGATTGCGGATCCACAGATACCTAAACTGTATCAGTACTGAATCAATGCTACAAAATGTCGAAGCTCGAAATGGGAAGACGTACGCTGTCGCCCGAGTCCATCGTTGCATGAACTCGCTTTTTCGTTTTTTTCGCTGGCTTTGTCGGCCTGGTCTGTCCATCATAGAATACATCGTCTGGTAATTCGTAACTATAGCACGCCCAACGAGGGCAAAAGTTAGATCATTCGAGACATTGAGCAAGGCAATCGTACTTTCGAATGTGTTTGATCGAAACATTCATATTGTCCTCATTGTAGCCCGGTGAGTGGCGGCAGATGTCGTAGAACTCTTGAGAGGGCCAGGAGATGTCCAATTTCCGAGTTTCGCCCGTGACAGCTGTGGCAGGCGTCGTCAGTATGAGGACCAAATAGAGGACACGGAATCTTACCATCCTTTGACGATATATTCAACCCGATGTAGAAGGTGGATGTGTATACGGTGATATTTGTCTTTGTAGGGAGTGACACATCCTCGCTCCCTTCAGCTCCATCGACAGCTGCTAGAGCAGATTTCTGCAAGTCGGTAGATTCTGTTCGTAAATGTCTGATCATCTCTCCTGTAGCAACTTGAGCCGCTTCATCGTCTGTTGTGCAATAATGTATTTTGTCGAAGGAAGAATTGAACGGATGTGCGAGGATAATTCCATCCACCATCTCTATTCTCATCAATAGCTGTCTTATTTTGGATTCCACGAATCCTTGCCTAAAGGTTATGCATCGAAAACTAGAATATACCATTTCACCTGAGTCTCCGGAGACTTAGAGGCTGCCGTAATCGCCAGATAATACTTGTAGCGCAGGAAGAAGTCATGTTTGACAAATAGGGCCGACCATGGGAGCTTTCCTTTCATTATTCTCTCGGAAGTATCGGCAGCTCGAGCAAATTCATTGGTAATGACTTCCAAGGTGGAGCGAGTGACATTATGAGTGGAGCACATTGAGGGATAGGCGGGGGTAATGACTGGCATGCGATGCGCACGATCGGAAGCATATATCTGAGAACGTTACAAGCTGAGCAACCATGAAGTCGGGGGTACCTTTGGATTCCACACTTTGTGTGAGCCATCTCCTTCTTCGATTTGTTTCAGGTAGATGGGTAGTGGCCATCTCCATTCCGCAAAAATCTTGAACATCTTTGTCACTATCACCGCGCTGACTGCATTTGGGTATAGTTGGCAAATTCTTGCGACAAGGATTGCCAATTGTACCCCTGCAGGAAATCCAATTACGTTGCCGTAAACAGCTCTTCCTGGAGTAAAATAAGCATAAATATAAAACCCGAGGTACTCTTCGCCCATAGTTTGACTGCCCTGAGGGCATGTTTGAAGACACTTGAGTTTGGTACCAATCGAAGCATCTCATCCGTAACTCGCGGACCATTCAAACTCTTCAGACAGGCCTCATCAAGACCTTTCAGTATTCCAGAGTCACCGAGCTCAAGGTCCATCGGGACACGAGGAAAAGCTAATCGGCCAAATATTAGATCAATAGATATCAAGTCCCATTTGAATCTAATGATCGGGACAAAGGCGTCTGGAACAGGAGCCAGTTCAGAAACTTCAGGACGTTGTCGGAGCATACTCTCGAGGACGTTGAAAAAATCTTCTCGGGTAACGTGTTTTGGAACTACGACAAGCGTGTCGATATCAGATCCTGCATAGATTAGATTTGGCCACTGGTGTGAAGCAGACCTGGTCCGTAAACACCCAACCGGTAAGAGCCAAAGGTGAATATCTTGCCTCCTGCTTCTTTTGCCATGCTTTCCGTCATATTCTTATTGAGACTCACTTTGCGTACGAATTCGATGGTAAGCTGCTGAAGGTCTGCTAGGACCTTTACTCTGCACAGGTTTAGTAATCTAGCCAAACAAAGGGGAACCTGCGCTGCGATTCTTCTGCACTCTCAAACGAGCCCTGTGCCTTGAGCTCCTCGATGAGTGCTGCATTTGCAGAGACTTCTTCCTCTGTGGGACGAGCGAAGCTGATGGAGCCGGTTACTCCCCAATGTTTCTGTGCCTCTGCCATCGTCGAAGCTAGCCTCGTCACCGTTAGTTGGTTGGCGGATCTGGTCAAGTCAAATTTCTGTGGCATTTGGTCCAGATTATTATTTGTCATATCTATCCGCTTTATCCCTGACATTCCCACTCGGAAAATACACACCAGCGAGCGGTTGCCCCTAAAACTAGACCCTTCCAGCTGCCCCTCTCATTACATTTGATTAGTGCTTCCCATGCCCCTTCATTACTCTCAATCCTGTTTGCAAGCTTGATGAGCTTCCCGCCCGGACTTTGTATGGCTAGTTTGGCGGGCTTGGTGGCATCTGACGACAAAGAAGAAGGATTCTGTACTACTGAAAATATGTATGTTTGATTCATCCGCAGTTCTTTGCACTGTGGTTGGCGAATGTAAAGATCATGGCGTTGGGCATGAGGTGTTGGATGACGTGTTACGAAACGGAAAGGAGGGTTTGATCCTGATTGTGAAAGGGGTATTGTTAGAGCTAGTCGATGTGGGTTATCAAGCGCAGAAGTCTAAATCAGCGCTGTCCACCCGAAGGGGAGGAAATACCATCAAGCCTTTCTTTCCGGCAAAGATCTTTAAGGTGCCTCGAGAGCCCTCGCCGTTCAGAAAAGCCTTGACACGATAGAACCGACGTTGACCTCCGTCTAACCAGATGGGTTGTGCCAAAGCCGGTTCTTTAATGACTTCGCCACTTTCGAATAAATCCCCTTCGGGGTCTCTCGAAAAGACCTGACTCTCAACTTCTGATACGCATTCAATATCCTCAGGTACTTCAACATCTATACAGGCCACTTGCAAGCCATCAAGGCGGGTCTGAGATACGTCAAAATCGCTCTGCAAGGCGAGATCATGTTGAAAGTATGCCGGGCATGCGTACGGTAGGGCAAGCTGTATTGCCGGAGGTATTGTCTCTTGCGCTAGGACATGGTGGTGTTGTGAGTCTCCGAGCGGGATATGGGTATAGAGGAACTCACTCGGACGAGTCAAGAAATAGTATGAATCGAATGATTTGGTTGTGGGTGGCGGACGGCTAGGGTGCGTCGGAGAGGCAAGCGATGCATCTATCATTCTCCATTCCCCATTTACAATCACTATATTATAAGCTGAACGGAAACAAGAGGGTATACCAGCATTCCAGAAATGATTTCTTTGCGGCATAATATCTACATCGGCATCGATCAAGGGTGCTAAACCCATCAGAGTAAATCCGAAGTCAATTACCTTTGAGGTGTCCCGAAATAATTTCAGCATAAATATTACACCCTTTGCACATCTCCCAGAAGCAAGTGGCAATCTCTTCCGAAGTTCCTCTTCTAGTCTCAAACAATTTTACGAGAGATTCAGCGTCTCGATCTTGAAAAAGATGGTCCGACCCATGTAAAGGCTCCCAAGTGAATTTCTCAGATAAGAAGACGAAAATTGCTCTAAGCCGTTGAATTTCACTGGCATAAGGCCGGCAAATTACCGCTTTGGCGAAAGAGGCTGGAGACGAGATATATTGGGGCGGAATTTGGTTAATCAATCGAGTGGCCCTGTCAATCAAAGAAAAATTGACTTCTATAAGTTGTTAAAGTGAGCACCAATAAGGAGATACGTGATATATCAAAGGTCTCATCTGGGAGTATGGGTGAGCCATTTGCAGATTCATCTCCCTCCACGATTCGCTGCAGTAGCTCAATCGGGGGAATGACTTGTACTCCTTCGGACATCTCAAGCTTTTCACGAATTTCTGCTCTTTCCTGCGGTGATGGTGAATTGGCTCTGTTTACGTCGCGACGCACATTCTGCCACTCGATGATTTTGCCGCCATGATCTGTGACTGTTCCTGGGGGAGGTTTCGTAGGTGATGCATTGAGTAGCTTACCAATGGTTTTCTTTAGTGACGAGCCATATGACTTTCTTCTTTTGAGCCCTGCATTGGAATCTGTTTTTGGAAGCACACTTAAGACTGTTCGACGGCCAGTGGCTTCCGAATCCTGGGATTGTTGGTGTAGTTTTCGTTTAGCAAATGACCCCGCCGATCGGGCGCTACTGTTAGAGACCGAGCTCTCAGCAGTGGAGTAGTCGCTTGAAGTCGAAGAGAATATGGAATGTTTTGTGTCGTGACTTGTGACGCTTTCAGTTGCGCGACTGGTTTGCCTATGCGGTGGGGGCATTGGAGCATATAATGAGGGAGAAGCGGGTAATGGTTTGTCCACCGAATGCGACGAACGAGGACGAATATCCTGTCTATTTGTTGCCCGAGAACGAGAACGGTCTTGGTCGTAGTGCTGATATCCATTTCGCTCGTCCCGTTCAGGGGAATGATGGTAATTTTGAAATCGATCAAGCTTTGATTGCATCCTGTCGACATAATTAAGCAACGGAGGAGGGCGCATATCATTCGGATGCATGTAAGGTGCCAAGATATCCGTAGAGTCGAGGGGAATAAAATGCTGTGGATTTGATTCGGGATATTCATCCAATGCTATAGTACCGTATCGTGCCAATATCTGGTCATCCGGTCGCATTACATCTTGGTCGAAGGAATCGGGAGGAGGCGAGGGCGCTGAAGGTAATTGTGGTGTCATGGTATCCAAGGAATCCATCAAGTCTTGCATAGCCCATCTTAACGGACTTGGGGTCTGTCGCATGCTTGATGGAAGCCCACATGGACTTCGTGATCTCGGGCTTATGCCTTGTTGCACTCTCCGGTAGTCCACTGAATCTTCATAATCATATCCAGTGGTCTCAACAGGATAGTTTAGATCGTCATCCAAGTCATCGTAAGATCCATAGCGGTCCTGGACTGCATAGTACGCTGGACTTGGGCTTCGCCCAGAGTATCGAGGATAGTTGTCTGGGTATTGCGACATGGACGTCATACTTCGCGCTGCATGCAATTGCGTCCGTTGTTCAGAAGCTGATCTTGGACGATGGCTGACGTTAAGGTCTTGACCGTAGGACTGGAAAGACCTTAATGTTCTTTGATCGGCTTGCCTTGAGCTTGGGCGCAGTTGTGAATGACGCGAAGATGGTCGTGAAATCTCATTCGATCCTTTCGAGGAAGGTCTATCGTCCCTAAAAACAGGTCAGGGAGGACTTCAGTGTTATACTTACACTAATTCCACATAATTGCTGGGAAACACTCCCATGGTCTTGTTTCTCTTGAGTCTTCCGAACCACCATTGTCCGTCCCCTGCGTTCAAACATTCAATCAGATCACCTTGCACAAATCCCAGATCGCCCTTGGACTCGCCAGCAAAGGAGTAGACCGCCTTGACGAGACATGGGAATTGCGAGGGCATGACTGCCGCCATGTTTGCTCCGCGATTTTGACACCTGTTTGACAGGAGGATGATCCAGACGATACCGCCTTGGGTGTAAACAGATGCTGAGTAAGCCCTGCGATCTGGGTTGTCCGGTCAACGACAATCAGCCCAGTTCATTTCCCCAGTTCATTCGTGGGTTCCAATCCTGACTAGCGATCTGGCTAAAGGGGAGATTCACCCCTTCCGGGCTGATCCACTCTTCTCAAGCGCTACGCTTTGTACTGAACGCCTTTCTTGCTGCCGGTAGCACCATGTCGATGGGTCCTGCCTCTGCGGCATCGCCGCCATCTTCGCCTTCTTTCGGCTATTCTCAGCAAACACAAAAGGCAATCGAGGCCATGCAGAACAAGCTCCCTGTCGCTGATGTTGATTTCACTGTGCACGTCATGGAGGATGGCACAGAGGTATCCACTCAGGAACGCGTTTGTAAAGGTACTTTCCTTCTCAATGATCTGGTATGCGTACGTAAATTGACCACAACAGATGTACAAGCGCCAGCCTTCTTTCGCCCCACTGACGAGCAATTCTTCGATCCTCAGGATTCTTCCAAACCTAACATTTCCTTTCTTAAGAACCATTTCTATCGCGAGGGACGCCTCACAGAAGAACAAGCTTTGTATATCATCAGGGCGGGAACCGAGATTCTACGACGAGAGCCCAATGTTCTCGAAGTAGATGCCCCTATAACAGGTATGCACGCTCCTTATCGCTTTAATTCGCAGTTTGTGGCGATGTTCACGGACAATATTACGATTTGATGAAATTATTTGAGGTTGGTGGCAATCCCGCAGATACCATGTATCTTTTCCTTGGAGACTACGTCGACCGTGGTTACTTTTCCATAGAGGTAACTTGATCCATCTTCCTCCTGACAGTCTTCTAGTGCGTATTGTATCTCTGGACTCTCAAAATATGGTATCCGCACACATTTTGGCTTCTACGCGGGAATCACGAGTGTCGACATCTAACAGATTATTTTACTTTCAAAATTGAATGTAAGTCTGGTATCACGCACGTCTAATCTTTTCTAGGCAAACACAAATATTCTGAGGAGGTATATGAGGCTTGTATGGAGTCATTCTGCGCCCTACCACTTGCTGCGGTTATGAACAAACAATTTCTCTGCATACACGGAGGTCTATCGCCGGAAATGAATACTTTGGATGATCTCAAATCGGTAAGCTGAGCTAAGTTTGAAGCTTATGTACTAGATTGACAGGTTCCGGGAACCACCTACACACGGCCTCATGTGCGATATACTCTGGTCAGATCCCCTCGAAGAATTTGGAAGTGAAAGAAACAACGATCTGTTTGTTCACAATCATGTCAGAGGATGTTCCTATTTTTTCAGGTATCCGAATATCTATTCACTCTGACGAATTTAGCTACAATGCAGCATGTCAATTTCTTGAACGCAATAATTTGTTGTCCGTTATCAGAGCACACGAGGCCCAGGATGCGGGGTATCAATGGTTTTGTCTTCTTCCTGCTAACTTTAGATATCGTATGTATCGGAAAACACGCACAACACAATTTCCAGCTGTCATGACCATTTTCTCCGCCCCCAACTATCTGGATGTATATAATAACAAAGCTGCTGTCCTGAAATACGAAAACAATGTTATGAACATCAGGCAATTCAATTGCACACCTCATCCCTACTGGCTTCCAAATTTTATGGATGGTAAGTTCTTCTAAGAGTCTGGAATTCGTTAATTTTTAGTCTTCTCATGGAGTCTTCCATTTGTTGGCGAGAAAAGTAAGAACCTACTGTGGCCATTCATTCATTCATTTAGTCACTGATATGCTTATTTCAATGTTGAACATTTGCTCCAAGGAGGAGTTGGAAGAGGAAATGGAGTTGGAATCTGTGATACCGAATGCTCCTCAGGATATTGCTCCTAAGCCCCTCACTCAGGAGGAACGGGAAGCTCGCAGGCAAATTATTAAGAACAAGATCTTGGCTATTGGAAGGCTGTCGAGAGTATTTTCGGTTCTGCGAGAAGAATCCGAGAGTGTTTCAGAATTGCGAAGGATCAGCGGAAACGTACGGTTACCTGCGGGGACTCTTATGCTTGGTGCGGAGGGCATCAAGAAAGGTAATCCTTCAGTAAAGTCGTCACTGACCGTTCACAGCAATTGGAAGTTTCGATGAAGCACGGAATTCTGATCTTCAAAATGAGAGACTACCACCAACCCGTTCTGAAGTTGACGAGATGAATCATCATGCACTCAACGATGCCATGGAACGCGCAACACACGAGAAAGATGCGACGCTGGAGGCTGTAGCAAAAAGGATTTCGATGTAAATCGGAATATGATTGGCAGAATTTGACGGATTATGGGATCAGGAATTTTATTTTTCAGGGGGGCATTCACTGAGGCACTAGGGCAGACCAGTTTTTATGTTGGACACAATTATTCACTCCATGTAATGCGACAATTATCATTGCACTTTATCTATTCGTCTTCTCGAGACTACAATCCCAGATAACTATGAGATATGGATTTGGTTTCACACGTTCTGCCCACTGGTCATTTCATGTTGATGAAGGGCGTGGGCCTAGCATCTGCCGATGCGCGTACGGAGGTCTAGTTGGGTAAACTTTCTGAATCAAAAGATTCTGTAGAAGAGAATAAGTCGCCGAAGTTGCCCAGTATAGTGAAATGGCCTACACGTTAGATCCTCTCAGCTTGCAGACTACCGCTGGTGCTTGCATTGCGACGGGTATCATAAGTGCGGAGAGAGTAATTAGGGAAAGCCTCGTGATTTTTCGAATGCGTGTTGAAGATGGTTGTTCAGAAGAGACAGTAATAGACCGTCTGACAGCAGTTAACTGTTTCGTTAGGCGTGCATTCAAAATAGAGAAACGGGTTACCTCGATGTTACTTATGCTGATCAAACCTATCATCACAGGTAGTATGAACGATCCATCCGGTTGAGCAAGATTCTGAATTGCTCCAAAGCCCTCTGTATGGAACAGAGGTTCCAATGACGCCCACATGCCCACGTCAAACCACCCGCTCCACCCGCTCATTGCTCTTAACGCCAGAGAGACTAGGATAAATAAAGGCACCTGCACCAAAGTCGGGAGGATGATCCGCATCTTTGTACATCCGTGTCTCTTATACAAGAGGTTTATTCTCCGGGATAACTAAAGGTTTGAGTCTTCAAAACATTGGTCGTACAGTTTTCTGGACAGTGGACATCGTCTTTGCTAAAGCATTCTTGTCATTTCGAAGATCGACGTTGAGGGCTTTCTGTCGAGCAACCGCCTGCGAGCCCACGATCTCGCCCCAGTGATAGAAAAGAGGGCGAAGCTCAATCCGTCTGTTAAGCTTTTTCTGAGAATAAATGGCCAGTGGTAGCGTGACAAGAGTGCGAAGGGCGACCGCAGTAAGAGGGATTGAGAAGCCATAAGTCAATCCCGAGAGGTCATGAATTGACCGGATCAAGTCCGCCGTCAGCTCAATCGGAGCCCCTAAAGCGAATCTACTAGGTACTGAGGATGTAAAAGCGCGCTGGTGGTGACAGTGCGGCCCTCGTAGGATCCTGCACGGGGTTCTAAGCATTCGCTGAGGGGATGATCAATTGGCACAAAACTTTGCGGATCTTGTGGTTTCAAGATTTATCTAACAGATACATATGATATTGCCTATAGTCCCCATCCTGCCGCTATGCTATGAATGCGAATCAGATTACCTCACGGTACAAATGCTCCGAATCCCTCTTCTCCAATCCTCCCCTTACGTTTAAATTCGTCTCTCATTATCTCCAGTCTTCCGATTGCCGGGCCTCGTAATTCTCCAACCCACTGGCCACTGACGGCCAAGTTAACCACTTTTGAGCCTTGTCTTTTATAAGTCAACAGTAACTGCTCATTTGACACTTCCAAAAATGTTGCCATCATAGCGCATTCTATTTCACTTCGGGCCCGATGATTCAGCGTACGAGCAGCCCATCGCCAGGCGAAGGAAAGGGGAAACGGGTTTCCTTCGGATTCCTTTGCTGGCATTTTATGAGTGGTCATCGCGGTCCACACAGCGAATATACCAGCTTGTCGTTCGATATATCTCGTTGTCTCTTCCCATTTACCATCTTCCATGCGTTTGTACCCCATACGTTTCATTGATTCCTCTGTCTGGTTTTGTCAGCACAGAAAGCAAAGAAATACCTTAGGTTCTTCATAAAACGGCACAGTCCAAGGACTATTTTTTGCAAATCGCGCTAACAATATATCCTTTAAGGATGGATATTTAGACATGAGGAACACACAAACGAACGCCAACGGATATGCCGAGGGTATCTGTACGACCACTTCGCTCTCAGCTTGTTTCTAACAATTAGCCACTCGCAGAAAATGATCGAATACAATCACTTGTTTGGAAAAGAAATTAAGCAACCATGTAAAAACGTTCTCATGTATCGACTTGCCTTTTTCAAAGGTATCCATCAAATCCCTTACCTGCGATAAGTCATACAATCACACAACAGAAAGTACCAAACGAGAGATCTGTCGTCGAGAATTCGTTAGTTGTCCTAGGCGAGACGTTATCTTCCTTTTCAGTTCGAAACACGCCTTTTTCCAAGTCGGGTTTTCAGAACATGGCTTGAGGATCTCCGTCTTTATCGACTATGGTTAGTTCTATTATACTGTAGCAAGTACTTCTATGACTGATAGATGTGAGTCGAACTCAATTTCTGCAGAGCTAACCGGTACGGGTGACGGAGTCGGTCCTGTGGGTTTCGAGGTTGGCGGGGGCGGGGGTGGTGAAGATACAGGTATTTGAAGAGCTTTTTCCTGTTCTCGTAATCGCTCTTCTGCTTGTTGCTTAACAGCTGCAGCCTCATCCTCCGCAGCTTTTCGAGCACGCTCAGTCGCCAATAGCTTTTCACGCCTTACGCGTTCCTTTTCTTGCTTTTCGTGTTCTTGCTAGATCATTCAGTGGAATGTGAGCGGACGGGAATACCCGTTGACGTTCCTGCTGTATCTTTTCAAGTCTCTGTCGTTCGGCCTCCTCTTCTTTCCGTCGTTGTTCTTCTGCCTTCGCCTTGGTGACATCGATCAACTTGCCTATAGCGTCGAGAACATCGGCATTTCGCTTTCTAAGCTCTTCCTCTTCTGTTTTTCGGCGTCCCTCATCATCCAAGCTCAGCTGTCTCAAAAAGTCAGCCACGGAATCCGCTTCGAGTTCATCGAGAATAAGCGAATGCCGCAAGGTTTTGGTTGCTGTTCGCGCGTTCAGAGCATTCAACCGACCGATTTCTTTCTCCTTGCTGGATATGGCGAGCTTGAGAAATAAAGTCAGCACAAGTCACTTCTCAGGAAACGTACCCATGCATCGTGGCTGGCTCGAGGGGAATGGTGAACAGCGACGTCCCAGAAGTCGGGTTCCGCGTCCAGCTCATCGTCTGAAGAGAAATCGAACCTGTCTAGCAGAGGGAGCACTGAATCAGCGCTGCCTTTGTGCGTTGAGTCATTGACGGGAAACTGCTCTTCTTCAGAGTCGTAGTCCGCCGTGAAACGCATGTATTTGGGCAGCGCTTCTTCAGCTCAGCTGCCAGTGCCGATCCTCATATGAAACATGTTTGGATTTTGATGCCGACCAGGCCTATTTAAAGCAACTCGGTGCCCGCGGATCCAATGCGTTTCTGATCGCCCTTTGAGCACGCCGGCCACTTCATTGCAATTCCATCTCGACAACATGACCCGACAACGAGTCAGTTATTTCTATCACAACGATGTCGGGAACTACCAGTATGCAGGTACTTGCTCTTGACAATTGAAGACTGTGTCTAACAAGGCTAGGGAAGGGGCAGCACCCCATGAAACCCCATCGGATGCGCATGGTGCACGATCTTATTGTTAACTACGACATGCATAGGAAGCTGGATATGTGTGTATTTCTCCCAGATCCCTAGCTTGTGCTTCGATCGCTAAATACTTTCACAGGTCACAAAACCAGCGACCTGGCAAGATATGACCAAATTCCATACCGATGAATATATCGCCTTTCTAAAGAATATCACACCCGACATTCAAGAAAGATATCCAGCGCAGATGGACAGATGTGAGTCTCTCAAATGGTATCATAGTTTGACTTCTAGATAACTGTGGAGATGACTGTCCGGTATGGCCGGGTATGTACGAATTCTGCGCAATCTCCGCAGGGTAAGGATCATTCTTCCTACTGGCCCTAACTTGCCTTAGCGGTTCTATCGGCGCAGCGCAGAAACTAAATCATGGGGACTCAGATATTGCAATCAAGTATCACCTTGTCTCGAAATATTGTCCTAATGTTTTTAGCTGGTCAGGAGGACTTCACCACGCTAAACGCAATGCAGCTTCAGGTTTCTGCTACGTCAACGATATTGTCCTTGCTATACTAGAGTTGTTGAAATATCATGCGCGTGTCTTATATATTGACATCGATATCCACCATGGCGATGGTGTAGAGGAGTAAGACCTATAAGTCTAAAGTTGCTAATACCTCTCAGGGCATTTTACACAACTGATCGCGTCATGACAGTATCGTTTCACAAATTTGGCGAAAGCTTCTTCCCCGGTACTGGCGATCTCGATGATACAGGCATAGGCCGAGGCAAAAAGTATATTTCATTCTCTCTATGACTAACGGAAGTTATTCTGCGAACATTCCTCTCAAAGACGGCATTAGCGACGAGTCTTATGCTTCTGTTTTCAGACCTATAATCTCTTCAATCATGCAATTTTACAATCCCAGTGCCATTGTCTTACAATGTGGGGCTGACTCTCTTGCTGGGGATCGACTTGGAGTATTCAACCTCTCCAGCAAAGGACATGCTGCCTGCATCGAATTTGTAAAGTCATTCAATCGGCCTCTCATTGTTCTTGGTGGAGGCGGATACTCCATCAGAAATGTTCCACGAGCCTGGTGTTATGAGACGTCTTTACTGTTGAATCATGAGCTCAGCGAAGGTGCATGACCCTAGATGATTTTCGAACTAATCAGATAGATATCCCATTCAATGAATACTTTGAATATTACGGGCCGACCTACAAAATCCTTGTAGAGCCAAGCAATATGGAAAATCAAAATACTAGAAAGGATCTTGACAGACTCGTTGAGAAATGCACTGAGAGAATCCGAGGGTTGACTCATGCGCCGTCGGTACCTATACAAACTGTCCCTGGGGATTGGGAATTCGATGAGTCAGAGTCAGAAGACGACGAAGAAAAATCAGATCAGAGCGGTCAATAGTAGATACCCAAACTCAGCAACTAAGTAGGCGTCTAGGAGTTCCATTTCGTATGAACAATGTAAGATAGGAGAATGTCTATCCAAACTTGATATCTCCCATTTGTTGTGCTATGACTGGCCTACCAAAAAACAAACAATACCCGTATATGTGTTCCCTACCTGACCGCACCGGGAATAAAACACTTTGACACACTATAATAGTTTTCCAACACACGAAGACGTTGTTATTCTTCTCAACTGAGATTGTGATCCATGTTTCCATGTTCACAAGTAATACTTCCCGAGAACAATGTAAAACGATATCCATGCCTCGTTTTAAAGTTCTATCCGCCGAATCAATGAAATACAAAAGAGTCAAACAAAACGATCTCGAATGAAACACCTCCAGATTGTTACACCCCTAGAGTGATGATAATACCAACTAGCTTTGGTAACGAGGTTGCGGCGGTCCGCCGGCATACCCGTGACCCGTTGTGAACCCATTGTAAACCTGACTGGATTGCGCAGGAAAGTACGATTGAGCGGGAGGGTGGAAAGGGCCGCCGTTGCTCATAGGACTATGTCCCTCTTGATGAGGTCGATAACCCCCGCTACTGCCGGATGCTGGACCGGGAAATTCAGGCAGTTCGAGGGAACTGAGGTTATCCAGAGGGGAATGTGTCGCCATTGGGCCCGTTCGAGAAATCTGGTAGCTCGTGGGAATGGATCCAGGGGATTGAAGGGCGTCGCTAGTAGGGGTGGAGGGGTTGTGAATGAAACGGCGTTGATACCCGTTTGAGCCATTCAAAGGAACAGGAGGTGCGTACTGATTATTGTAATGAGGGAGAGCATTGGCTTGGTTCATCCCGTTACCACGATTTGAAGGATGAGACTGGAACGGAGGATATCCTTGGTAATTAGGCGTATGGGGAACGTTGTGCCCATGGCGATTCCCATTCATAGTGTTCCTGTTGGGGCCGAAGCTTCCTGATTGTGTTGGGTGAAATCCACGACCATAATGCGGCTGACTGTGACCGTGAACATTAAATCCGTTTTGATGCAAGTTCTGATTTATGTTATGGTTCTGATGGTAGATGCCATTAGATGCGCCTTGGTGATAATTGATACTATGTTGATTGCCCAAATGGTACGACGGTGATAAATTCCCCTGTGCAGCTGCTGCAATCTGTGCAGGAGAATGATACGGTTGAGTTACACTGTTTTGGCCATACGAATTGCTCTTCTCTTGGTCGAAAGGTTTGGTTTCAGGTTCTGCAGGTTCCGGAGGAAATGAAGGCTCCAAAGAGGCTCCTTTCGAGGCAATATAACGACAGAGCTCGTTGATGGCTTTTTTCAACATATCGTAATTTGTGCGGTAGTACTGAAATTGGAACGTACAAGCCTGAGGACGGGTAGCTTTCGCGGCATTGTCGACAACGTCTTTGACAGTCAACTCGATATGGTACACCACTTTGATGTGATCCTTGATAGCGTAATCGAAATCTGAGGACTCGACGATAGAGGATAACTTGGAATCATCCCCGACAAGATCGAATGTGAACGGAACAAGGTTGAGTAGAGCTCTGGCAACGTCTTTGATTCGTGTAGGTGCAGCTGTGATAGCAACTGCTTCAAGAGACGTATTGGGCTCCGGAAATCTAATTGTCGCACCCGAATTCTTTCCAATGTCTTGAAGCTGAGATTGGCACTTGCTTTGCAGGAAGGAATGATATATCTTCGGGACCTCGAGAGTTTCTGTGATATAATCCTTATCCTAGAAATTAGAAGCAAAAACCAATACTTCTTACATTTTGAAAAACCATTTCCAAAACTGCTTTCCTACAGTCGTCCAAGGCTCCTTGATTTTTGGCGGGAGTTCGTGCAAGGACATTGTCCTCCGTTTTGGCATCACCGCCAGCCGCTGCAAATTCGAGAGCGTTGAAAAATTTGACGTAAACGCTGTAATGTTTCATAATCCGTTGAATGGTCTTTCCTTGGACTCCAATAATACGCTTGTGGTATTCCTCGGGCACATACCAGTACAACTCAGCCGGAAACTCCTCTACTAATGCCTTGTAACCATCCAAGATCTCTTGAAGCGCCGGGCCCATGATGTCAATGAGGAAATTGTAATCAGAGTATTTCTCGAAGACAATATTGCAGTTGAATTGCTTCATGATTTTGTTGACCTTCCCGCTCTTTTTCCCAGCAACAAATTCTTGTAGTTCGTTGGCCATCTCACAACGTATCCGTAAACGATAAGGGAATTGCTTGTAAAACGAAACATCGCCTTTGATGAGGAGGTCAAGTAGGATGCGAATTGCAGTGTCATTGCCATGGAGCTCAAAGCAGTTGGGGTTATAGTCTACCTCGGCGCCTGTGTACCATGCAAGAGCCGATAGCTTGCAGGGAGGATCGAGCTTCGTAGTGGTGTCCGGGAGAATCATATAAGTGAACTGAAAATAATCCGAGATCTGATCATGTTAGCTCCTTCACCGGACGCACGTACAAGTTTGTTCATTCTTCGAATCGACCTTTCAATCAAGGGCAAGGTGGTTCCAGTGACTGTAATATGAGTGTCGTCGGAGCCAAGAATAGGCAGGTTAATAAAGGTCGAGTCTTCGTCCATAATATCCCTTAGTTTTTCGAGCTTTTCGGTAATAATCCAATCGATTTTGCGGCCATGAAGGATAACATCTTTTGATACTGTTGCGAACGTCGCGGTCTACCGTAAGTTTCTCCTTATGCCTTGGAACTATACCTTAGCGTGCAGTGCACTCACAGCTTGCTGAACATCGTCTTTAGCGCCCGTAACATAAATCCTATCATAAAATCTATTGATATGCGGATCGTCTTTGAACACTTTGACAGTTGGTGCATGCATATAAATTTTGACGTTGAACTTCTTCTCGATATTCTCTTCGATTTCAATCCGACGCCGTCCAGCAAGCAGTGGATGGGTATGATGTTTGATCCCTTCTAGGACCTCACAAACTTGCCCTTGCTAGAGAGTTAGCGGACTTTGCAGGAAGCGATTACCATTCGATCCAAAAGCACACGCAACTTTATCATCCCACTCTCGAGACTTGGTAAAGACCCGTTCAGAACAATGATAACGTCTTCTGTTCCTTCCTTGAGCTCCTCTGAGCTATCCAGGTAACCACGCCGTAGAAAATTCTTCTTGCGATTACTGAAGATGGTGAAGTTTTGGTTCGATGGGAGAGCAATGATGATCTCCACACAGCATTCATTGGCGATTTTGTCAAACTCATCCGCGAATGCCGCTGGTAGCACGTTCTTTTCGTTGAGGAGAAGATTATGCGGGGCAGAGATAAAGGTTTGATGCTAACGAATCAGTGCCATTGGAAGCAGGATTATACATGAAGTTTAAGGTGCTGGAGGATATCACCCCTGCCACGATGAATCAAAGGGGCCGGTGCATGGAGATAAACATTGTATGATGTTCTGGTAAGACGCTCATCGTCACTATTTGTTTGAGACGAGGAGGAAGCAGGACGATTTGGTTGCGGGTTGGCGGGCTGAAGCTCTGCCTTGGACTGGTGGTAGGTATTGAACCGAGTTACAAAGTCATGTACTTCAGTCAAAGGGGCCAGAGACCGTTTCGATGGCGGAAAGTTTGTTTGGATCGGAGGAGCAGGCTTCGAAGGATCATCGCGAAGGAGGGCCTTGACTTTGGCTTCGTGCACAACAGGCCGATGGGGGGACGAGTAGATGATGGTTTGCGGCTCGGGGGTGCATAAATCGTTTCGCGGAAGGCATGTTGAAAAATGAAGCGTGTCGTGGTGAATCTCGGCGGCCATGATGAGGTATCGCAGATATCAAAACCGAAACTGAAAGATAGAATGCCGGGGAATCGAGAAGCCAGAAAATGGAATCAGAGGAAGAACAGACTTGGAGCCAGGCGCGTGCGAAGCTCGTGGGTGCTGCGTGGATGCGAAGTCTCTGCGCTTGAGCGACCCTTCCCTCCTTCCTACAGCAAAACAGGTTAGCCGATGCCCGCCAGGAGACGGAGACAGCGCCGAATAAGGGAAAAGGAGGCGTACCGTTTGGGCGGAGCAGGGAGGAAGGAATGCGTGGATGAATTTGATTCTGGCGAAGGGGGCAGAGGCGGATTGGGACGTGCAGAGCCTGGATCGCTGCGAAACCCTCAAATATGGAATAAATATTCTTGTTGCTTTATGTCAGCTCAGCCTCAGATAGACCACACTGTCGGTGACAAGAGAAGAGAAAACGACGACTGCAACCTCAGGCAACAGCTTTTGTATCGCAAAGGCTCTGAAGGAACGATGTCTCAAGATGGGTCAGACCACCAAGCTACAGAGAGAGGATTTTCCGAGACATGTTGCATTAATTGGCTCGAGCTAAATAGCATCAGACAACGCAGAAAGAAAATCTGCTCAGGTGTTCGAAATGCGGCTTTTTTCACCGAACAGTGTCTATATGGATACTCAGGCTCCTTAAATCTTCAACAGCCAAAAAAACCTTCAAATGAATAGCTTTAAGATTCTGTTTGTAGAAAAGATTGCACTGCCGGTATAGAGATCTTGAAAAGCGCAAATTTTAGGGTTTGGCAGCTAACCGATTTCTGTACCTCCAAATACATCGACCCAACAACCCAGCAGACATCCTGTTAAGAGTCGGCTCCCGCTTAATCCATCAGTACAGGCCACAGAAACTGGTGTGAGCCGTCTCTATATCTACTCAAGCTCAGGGAACTCATAAAATCCATCAAACCGCCACTGCCAGGCGCTCTTCGGAGATGTCAATTTCAGATCTACGCCGCGATGCGGTCGCTGTGCGTTTGTCGCGAAAAAGGTAGACAACTCCGCCCCAGCAATCCAATTTTTGAAGCGCTCTATTTACGCTGTAGGGATATACATGGTCGACATAAAGCGCTCCTTACGGAACTCTTCTATTTCACCAAACATCCGGAAATCCCTCCAGACTCAGAGTCCATCCAGGAGAACGCTGCAGCAGAATCAACTGATCTCAACGATTTCCTTCATGCCAATGATTTGGACAGGTCAGTCTGCCTCAATCTATTCACTTGAACGCTCTGAACTTTAGTGGACGGTCATTCCAGGAGAACACGCTACCTCAGATCCAAACTATTCCTGTCAATGCCCCTACCGCGATCACCGCAAACGAAACCCATGTTGCAGTTGAGTCGTTGCCACACCCCGCTACACCACACACTGTTCAGCCTCCCTCTCAGCCGGTTTCCACTGGTTCTGGCCGTATGGTGACCCGGGTTTCATCAGGAGCGATTAGGCACAAGAGCGTCGGCGAACTATTGGGTGAGAGAGATGTAGCCCCCATTTGCTGTCTTAGTGCTAAGCTATCAGTTCACTCCCAAAAGTACTCCGACTCGTAACAATGGCATATCTCGAGATGCTGCAGCTATAGAATCTCTTGCCGCTGGGTTTCAGGAAAGCTCGAATACTACTAAATCCTCAAATGATCTTCCCACTCGAAGTCGGGGTGCAGTCTTCCAAGAGTCTGCATATCCTGTGGTGGCTTCCAACAAAGTGGATCTTGATAAACTCCAAGCAGCTGTGGAAATATTTCCGTTGGAACATGTTGTCACGAAAATGGCCCACAAGTCGGTTAGGACGAGTGACTGGACAAGCGCCATTGAGGAAAAGAAAACTGCTGCTATTTGCGCAAGGATATCAGAACTAAAAGAGCAGAATATTTGGAGTCTCCGACAGCCAGCTAAGCAGAAGACCCCAAGTCGTCTTAATACTCATTGGGATTATTTGTTAAAGGAAATGGAATGGATGTCTACGGACTTCTATGAGGAAAGGAAATTCAAAATGGCAGGTGCGTTGCTTCTCGCCAAAGCTTGTCAGAAATACCATGAATCAACGGATCGAAGAGGCTTGTTGCATAAGGTAAAGTTGCATACGAATTTACTGACGTTGACAGTGGCCGCGACGTCTACGTACTCCCGTCAAACATTTCGAGGAAGAGGTGGATGCTGATGAGGATGTATTGATGGTAAATCATCGGGGGTCGGCATCCCCTCTTTCGATGGATCATGCTTTGGAACCATCTGTGAGCGGCCCTAATACAACCAACGAAGGCACCTTCGTGAGCTCTTCGACATCATTAAAGGTCTCACAAGAGCCCCACGAACCTGAACGCGAAACTCTTCCGACCCCTTCGCCGTCATCGTCCGAGCTGGATGATTTGCCCGCCATCTTTGATCTACCTTCGGATGTCATCTATGCCACCGTCAATGAGTTGCCTAAGAGGGACGGCTCATCCTTGTCTCAATTGCCGATTTATGCGCCTCCTACCTTAACGGAGGAAATCTATCACAATCCGATTGATGATCTGCCGATTGTGCCCATCTCCAAATACTGCTTCGAGCGATATGTAGTAGCTGTGGCGAGTTGGGAACCACCCAATACTCGATACCGTTTGTCAACCCCGGAACATCCTGATGATGTCTTGGAGATTTCGAAGGAGGTTCAAGTGGAAGCTCTTCCCACGTTTGCCCCTGCAGGAGCCGGTACTATTTTATTGTTATCCGTGCTAATCCATAGTCGATTTGAATCACAGCAATCGTCGGCGCACATCAGCAATTATAATCCGACCTCCTGCCCCTCCAAATCATTGGACCGATCAGAAACCGCCTCCATGGACGCCTGAGGAGGAACGTCAACTCCTTCAGTCTGCGAAGGATAATCTGTATAATTTCGAGCTTGTTGCCGCGACGCTATCCTTTCCTGGCTCGTCTGTTTCCGATCTGGAGAAGAGATCGGCATGGGAATGTTTTGAGAAATTCCGCGCAATTTATCCGGAGCCGCAGAACATTCAGCTTGTTGGCCCTAACAGAAATGCTGCGCTGAGTCGGTTGGAGAAAATCAACCGTCTTAGTGTCAGTTCGACGAATAAAGCCAAGGCTAATATGATAATTCGCCAGCCTCGATTGGAAGTTCGAAACCATCGGTATCTGAATCTTTTTGATGCAATGAAGAAGTCGGCAAAGAACAGGGAAAAGGCCCGGTCGCAAGGTTGAGACCTCCAAAATGTTGATGCTTACAGGATAGAAAAACCACCCGTTAAGAAGTCGAAAGATAATCTTCCAACAAAAGCAGCTGTCAATGTGCCTACGCCTCTGGATTTATCACGTCTAAAGGCGGAGAGAGATCGAGCCTTCAATCAGGCCATGATAGCAGAACGTCAAGCTCAGGTAATACCTCACGGGACTCGGCTGATAAACTTAAAGGCTGTCCGACTCCAAATGCCTGCAAATGCTACACCAGAGGTTCAGGAAGAGGTACGTCGGCAGTGGTACGTGCAACAACAAGCGCTCTTGGCCCAAGCCAATGCTCAAGGTCTTCGACAGAATCCTGGCCTAGGCCGCGGCCTTGTCATTCCGGGAGGACCAAATGGTCGACAAATGCCAATTCGACCAAATACGGCAACGAATCCAATCCCGCCGACAGGGGCTGTACGTTTAATGAACGGAGCAACCGCGACTGCAGAACAAATGCAGCAGATAATGAAAGCTCGTCAGCAGCTAGCGTTAGCAAATAGACAAAATGGTGCCACTCAGATCCAACTACAGCAAGCCAGGCTACAACAGGCTCAGTTGAATGCGGCTCAAGCTGCGGGACAGACAGCGACGAATGCAGTATCAGACTACATTCCTTTCGTTGCACAAACCAATGGGACCCCTGGCCAAGGTATCGTGTCTGCATTTCATGCTTACGTCTAGCTTCATCTCAAGTGGGCAATCTCGTTCAAAGTAATCGCTTGATGCAGCCTCCTCAGAGCAGTGCACTGGCTCAAGGCATCCGCCAAGGCACGCCGCAGCAACAGCTGCAGCTGCCTCAACAAGGTGCACAGGGACTCCGTGCAACACCCCCGCGACCTTCCAATCTCAGCCCTACAGGAGCCCACTTTACCCTCGGCCCGAATCCTCTCAATCTGCAGACTGTTTTACAGTTCGTTCAGCAGAACAATCCTCAATTGTCAGTTGCGGAAGCCACCAAACTTGCCGTCGAACATATTTCGCGACTCAACCTCCAGCAGGAATCTATGAGAAATACCCCTGCCAACGGACTCATGCAGCAGCATTTGCAGCAGCAATTAGCAAAATCGTCACCGACTGCATCGAACCAACAAATCCGACGATCACCATCTCAGACCACCAATACCCCTCATTCCCAAGGCCAACAGCGAATGCAGTAGGTTAATATTGTTTTCAATAGTAATTTGTTCATCGGCGCTATGTGTTTGACGATACCTTTTTCTTGACGGGCAGGATATGCGTTGGGTTTCTAGGAGATTCTGTAGCGTATTATAATACGGAGTAGATATGAATTGATGAGGCGTTGTGATCCCAATGTACGCTACAAGTTCACCAAGCACCAAGCTATTTGTCAGAATGCAAAGTTTATTCCACTCCCTGTGTTGATCGAGCAGTCCCTGTTAGGTAAACACGTGGAGCGGTGACGTCGGTGGTGGCAGCTGACTGGAAATAAACTTTCGGCTATCACATCACTGATTTGCCTTCGTGTCCAGCTTGAACACGCTTCCTTTCCTGCCTACTCCACTGCAAAAAGGTTTCCAGTCATCTTGGACAAAGGGCCATAAATTTCAGAATGGAATCTTCTTCAGCAACTCCGCGTATGCTCCTGACTTTCATCTCATGACCTAGAAACACATGCGTTCTTCCAGTTCTTGAACATCTCCACCTGGGTATCCTTTCCTTTAAGGGCGTCGGCTAATACATCTGTAGTTGGTCAGTGTTGTATGTTCTCTGTGTGCTCTATTGGACTTGAAATGACAGCCTAGGCTACGAACATCCTTTATTCCACGGTGCTTCATGTCTGTTCTTCCGCCGTTTCCACTGATTAGCAGCCTACAATCCGACATGTTTCTGACACTCACCTGACACCCTTCACAACTGTGTGTTCTTTCTTTGATTGCGTTAACATCGAGTAGAACAGTCTCTTCACTGCTTGCTTTTGGCTGTTCCTCTACGTCCTACAATTGGGATTCCTTTCTACTCACTGGTCTCAAGACTTGAGAGTTCTTTCCTTTATGTCGATCTGCTGACCGACTCCAGGAAACTACAGTAAAGAAAGTCTACTCCAGCTTCGCCCTTTTCAATTTGCTCCAATTCGGATGGGCATTGCTTTGGGTATGACTGTAGTTTTATCTTCTTATATGTAGGTCCATCACCATTTTGTTATTTCCGAGCTCTTTTTAATCTTCAATTTCCTCAATATCCTTCAATTGTACATCCGTCTTGGCCATAAGCTGGGCCCTCTCGAGCGTAGTGGTTGGCTCAGACTTATTCTTCTCGAGGCGCCCACTGCGAGGTTGCCGTTAGCGGTGTTGTTCATTGATATCCTTCACAACGGAGCTGTCGCATTCCATGTACACGGAGGGCTTGGAAGAATACTGTCAAACATTTTCATTTGGATTATTTTCGTTGCAGGAGGATTGGTCGTGGTGTGGTTTAGAGACTGGTCGGCACCCTCTTGGAGCGATTGTTGACTAGAAGGGTCTTCGGATTGGCGCTCGCGTATCACACTCTTTCTCTTGCTATTGAGCAACTGTCCATCAAAATCATTGCACTGCAATGGATCTTTGGTAAAGACAACTCTTTCTGGTTCTCATTTTAGCTTTTGTTATCTCTGGAGTCATCGCATTGCTGTCTATCATGGTGATTATTCCAGGCATGAGACGATCTATTGAAAGCGTGGCTGCAGATAGTCAGGCTCGTGTCGACAGTGGCGTCGATGAGACATCCAGGCTGCTATCTGGAGATCAGGCTTAAGCTGGCATTACATTGACGGGGGAGTAGTGGTTGAGATGGTGAAGTTTGGATAGTAAAAGGATATTTTAGGGCTTTTCGGGTCGGTTCTCCTTTGATGTGTTTGGCATGTCTGCTGCTCTATTGACTCTAAATAGCCACTCTCTTTTAATATTTCGCATTGGTAGGTTCGTAGCTTCGGAATTTGTATACGGGAAAAGTTGTCGAAAATCCACGTTCGATCCCGTGTTCACGGTTCACCGGATAATATTCACTGTGACTGGAGTTATCTAACCAGTAAGGATCCAGTCTCCGAGACCATAATATACTTGTATTAAAACACTAACTCTGATCATTAATTACTTCGATCCTTCCATGTGGACCAGGGTGTCGCCTTGGCCCCTTTCTCTCGTAACTCCTGGAGACGCTGGCCTTCCAGCCTTATCATCTCTCTGACATACTCGCGCCGTGGATTAATGCACAAACTGTAATGGATAACAAGGCCGACCAAATCGAGTTCTTCTTTGGTGAGGATGTACCAAGGCTCGAGTCCCCCATGCTCGCGATGTTCATTCACTTCCTCGTACGACCGGACGCGGACAACTTCAAAGTGTGCTGCTAAAATTTCGTCGCGTTCTTGATCCGAAAGAATTTTCTTTGGGGGTAAGATCTGTCCATTGCTGTCCTTCCTTGAAGAGTAAGGGGAGTTGGGTCCGAAAAAATCGTTGGGATCGAACTCATAATCAGGGAGCTGATCGAAGGGAACGAACGATCCGGTTTTGATCAGCTTCTTGGTGGCGGATGAGCCTGTTTTGCGTCGTCGCAATAGGCCGCTGTTGATGATGTCGTACCAGTTCTTGTCAGCGTCCTCCATTGAAGGAGAGACAAAAATGCCAACGTCACCAGTAGTATACCGTATTTTACGTCATAAACCCAATATATTCACAATCTAAGTCTGCAGTTGCCATGGCAGCCGGGATGACCTCCGCATCTCTTGCAGGGTCCCCGTGTGTCACGGTGTGTGTGCGCCGATTTTTTGCACCCCACAAATCAACAACCATTCGCTGCGAGCTCCATGGATCATCCTGCGTCGCCGTCGTACAACAATTCTGCAGACCAACAGCAACATCTCAGCGATGATGCGAACTCGCCAGAGCCCACAACGGGACAGAAACGAAAACGCATTCGTGCGTCTCGTGCCTGTGAAACCTGTCGAGCGCGGAAAGTAAAGTGCAACGAACAGAACCCTTGCTCGAACTGTATACGTAGCGATCCTGTTGCAACGACGCTTACTCGCTAGGACAAGGGATTCCTTGTAGATATGCCGGCGGAGGCTTTGCGGATCAAAGGTGCTGACTGGCGGGACTGACTAACGAAATAGCACGATCGAAGCACTGAACCGACGACTTGCGGACCTTGAATCGCTGGTACTCGCAACTCATGTACGTGAAAGGCCCAGTCTTCCTTCCCAGAGGATCCCGGCGCCCATGATGGAGAACCTGAATCAAGGATCTATGTCACCAGAAACAAAGCCAGCAATTACAGGGCACTCAACTGCGAAAGCTGCACCATTCGATCGCGGGGTTGGTGATGATTCAACCGAAAGTGAAGCGCCTTCCCCTCCGGGAGCAGACCATTCGTTAATTGATGTCAATAAAGAGACACGCGGCGTCGAGTACTACGGCGGCTCAAGTTCTGTTGCCATCCTCGATCGACTGTACAAAAGGGCCAGACGCCAATCTACCAATTACCAAACCCGCTCATCTGCGAGCAACAAACCGTCGGTGGTCAATCTACTACACAATCCCGAGTTTCATGAGCTCTCTCCGACAGCAGTACATGGCTCACCGGATGGCCTGTATCACCAAGGGGATCCAGTATCGTCACGTCTGATCGAAGGCGGCTTTCTTAATGCATTCTTCGATACCTTACACTATATGCATCCGGTCATCGACAAGATTGAGTTTCTTGGCAGATGTGATAAAGGAGCTCTTGATACTGAAAATGATTTTGCTGCGTTGTATTATGCTTGTTTGGCTCTGGCGGCGATCACAAGTCCCGAGAAGGATCCGAAGTTAACAGGTTTCTCACCAATCCAATGGGCCAACATGTACGTTGACCGGTCTAAGAAAGGTACACAGATTGTGAGTGAGAATTAATGTTCCAGCACTAGGAGATATCTTCTCAGTGACAACTGTTGAGACTGTTCAAGCTTTGCTGTTACTGGTTTGTCCTAATATACTAAGTCTGATGAAAGGCAACTGTTGCACAAAATGCATTACGGCCTCACGATTGTTATATGTACCTTGGAGCCGCCTTAAGATCTGCTCAGGCCATTGGGATGCACGAGGAATCACCGAAAGTCCGCGACAATCGCGCGCGACGGAGGACTTGGTGGGCTATATACTCTCTGGAGGCGTACATCTAACGTGTGTGATGTCCACTGACTTAGTGAACTCTGCTGTGCCTCTGGCCGCTTGAACAGCCTTCCGAATGAAGAAGATGTAACAATTTTACTTCCGAACATGGTAAAGTCTTTTCAGCATTTTTCACTGATTTTAGAATGAAGAGGCGCCTGAGGTATCTATGATTAACGTCATGCTTTCATATGCGCAAATCGCACGTGTTGTGTCCTCAAGAATATATATTCGAAGGAGAACATTGGCGGAAAAGGCTGAGGCTGCTTCCGAACTGGATTCTAAGCTTGTCCAGTGGCGAGAGACTTTACCAGGGTACCTTCACAAGGATCGCAACAGCCTTCGACAACCTGAGTTTGTTATAAAACAAAGTACTATCCGACTGGTTCTCCGCTGACAACAGAAATTGTTTTGGAATTGCGTTTCTTTCACCTCCGCCTCTTGATCCATCAGCCTTTCCTGGCTTCGATGGAGGAAGCAGAATTGTATCCAGATCACGTAGAGAAAGGCGTCTCAGCTGCTTCGTCAACCATTCATCATCTGCACGAAACCTTTCTCCATCGTCATTACTTCCGATCCTGGTGGTACAATTCGACTTACGCGCTTTTCGCAAGTATGATCTTACTCTACTACATCTTGAAGAATCCCAAGAACGACAATATTCAATCAGTATCTGCTGATATTGAACTGAGTATTGAAGTTTTCACGGCAATGGGACACCATCGGGTCGCGAAACGATGTTTGGAGCTCGTGAGTGAGGTCTTCGAACTGGCTAAGAAGGCAATACGTGAGGCTCAAGCTGGCCCAATTGTCCAACGTAGCCTCCCTTCCAATGAGGATAGCTCGGAGTTTTTCGCAAGTCTGATAGATCCGTTTCTTCTTGAAGATTATGCCTTCAACGAGACGAAAATCGATGGCTTTACTCCTGGGGTTTGGAACGCTCCGGATCCGAACATGGGTTCAGAAGGCGGGAATGCGTTGGAAATGTTCCTGAATTTCACCGCAAATCGATAGGGAATTAATGGGTTTTAAAGGTCCAGTGAAGGATCAGGTATGGAAATGGGAGAGACGAGGCATTGAAGATGCGCGCTATTCGGAAGTCGTAATGAAGGAAGTCGAGAGGTATTAATTGAGCGTCTACAGCTAGTTACTACACGCTCCACTCTGTACTAATAGAGATAGCCACATAGGGCCGCGCGGGCTGAGTCTTGAGATACGGGAAGAAATTGGATTGCTCGGCATACAATTTGAACGAAGGTTGATTTGTCCTCCTTTGGATAGTATGGTAATTCTACCCTACTCGAATTCTGCAGATTCAAAATCTTCAGAAATGCCTAAATGCGTACCACGATGTGCCGGCCCATTTTCCTCCTTTTCGATTCCGCGACACCACCCACCTTCTGCTTGTGGATCCTTAACCATTTCCAACGTCGGGAAATAATGATGTTTAGTTTTTACCGCCAGAACAAGCGGTTGATTGTCGAACGAGACCACTTTTACTCTCACGTATGTGTTATCGGGGATGGTCAATGCGACCTCCAGAAACGCGCCGAGATCTACAGATTAGACTTTTATATCATACTTGTATTGGTACCGGGAGTGGCGATGCCGTTAAGATGAGTAATGTACATGGTGTTCATCAAGCCAAACTGATAAGCTGGAGAGCCACGACTTCGGGCTTATCGTTAGCTTGAAATCAGGGACGGAAAGACCTGAGATATAGACAAGTGAATGGAGTGTTTTGGCTTGTTGTCTTACGGCTCGATGGGGGGCATGAAGTAACGCGCCAGCCCAGAGGACAAATCTATCGGTCTCTCCATCCTCCCCCGAGACTGTTGGAACAGTTACGTCCATTTCAACACCTTTCCTTAAAAGTCGCTACTATTAGGAAACATCGTACAGGGGCGTACGAGATCCACCGACTGTGCAGCATATTGGACATTCAAATCGTACATTCTCGTCACGATCTTGCCATTGCAGCTCAAAATGATATCACCTTTTATCAGCAGATTATTTACTTGGGGCAAACCTTCCTCAAGAACTCTCTTCTTCTCTGCATCGACTTCAGCGTCCAATCGTCTCACCATAAAGAAAGCATGACGATCATCGCTAGCTTTCTCGACCTTCTCGATCCATTCATCAGATACACCACGAGATCTGGCGCTAGATAACTCGATCGAATGAAACTCACACCCTAAGATACGAAGATTTGGTTTCTCTCCACGACGGAGAGAGGAGATGATAGGTCCCAAGTACGGAGTTGGCAGGCCATTATAGAATTCCACGTCAGCGGAACCATGACGATCTCCAAGATACGAGTGCCAGAACGCCCAAACAAGATTATCTGGGCTACACAGGACACCAGATGGACAGCTTGCGGGTAAGCAGTTGGCGACTTGGGCTGCCTCAACGTTGACAGCTGAGAGGTCAGTAAATTTCAGAGTTAAGCAACATACCTCGATAACGTGGAATTTGAGATTGAGGGATCTAAGGTTCAGAGCGCTTCAGCAAATAAGTGATACCGTTATGTCGATGACATCGACGACATTCGTTTTAGTTGTTACAAGCCGCTGATTATGATTGAATCCGACAAAGATCATCTCAGCGCCTGTATATCAACGACAGTTTCTCATTTCCACTACCTTGTGGTATAAACTCAGTTGCGAGTTGGACTGATTCTATTTGTGTATTTCCAAGGAGTTTTGGATCCCAAGAAATGAATGCGATACCCAATGTTGGATGCAAGTACTCGACCTACAATTAGCCAAAAATGCTTTTTGAAAATACCTTTCCAGGAACAACAATGCTTTCGGCAAATGTAAGAGATAGAACGCCAAGATCAAAGGGAATAACGGAGCGACTTATAACCGCAAGGCCCTTTTGAGTATCAACAATCATAGCTTGTCCAGTCCGTCTAGAAAAATTAGGAACATCAGGATGACTAACTAACCTGCTTCTCGGGAAACCATCAATCTACCATTAGACTCTAGGCTTAAAGAGGCGCGTACACGAACTGGCATATAATATTGAACTCCGACAAAAGATCTGATCAGACTTTTCGCTGGCCCAGTAGCTGCGGATAACTCCATGAACTTCGCAGTCTTTGGGGCAATCGGGCATGGCGGGGGAGCCTTCCCGAGATCCGTTGGATCCCATAATCCAGTTTTGTCGTTTCGGACCCATAACTTGAACTCGGAAGACCAATGCCGTTCAAGTTGAACCACAAATGTCTGCAAGATATGTGTATCTCTTATGTCTCGAGCAGTTACAGTAACTCTATCCCTGTCTGGAATCGTTTTCATTACTTCAATAAAGGTTTCGAGATCTGGAGTTGGACGGTGACCTATACTTTCGATTATAGCACCCCCTTCACCGTCTAATCGGAATGATCCTATGATTAGATGAAAGCGACTGTGAAGATGAGTACCTGATTGTTCGCATACGTATACACCCTCAGCGGGGACGTTATATGCTCGAGCAAGTTGATAGGACAGAGTATTGAATCGCGCTCCGCACACTTGTACATATCGATCTGGTGTAATTGCATGTTTATCTCCGACTTTGATATCATACTCAAATTCCTCAAATCCACGTTGGAGCAGAATCTTTATTGTGCCGCCCACGTTATTATCAAGCAGCTCTTCGAGCCGGATGAAACGATTAACATATTCATTGTTGATTTTCAAGAGTATATCGCCTTCTTCAATAAGATGATCTGATGGGCCTAACGAATCAGTGTGGTTCACAGCGACATTTACCCTTTGGTAAGATGGTTTCTGCCACTAGGAGACCTATTGCGTCCGGAAATAAGGCTCTCATGCGTGCTTCGTTTTCAGGGGTTAATCCCAAACGCTTGCATTCGTCGAAAGGTCTTAAAGACCATGCTGTCTGTATAGTACCCCGGGTTATTGGAATTCCTTGTTGAAGACATTTCAGTGCACGTTGAACTCGATCCAAGGGAAGGAAAAAGTCTGTTGCGCCCATTGTCACGCCCCCTAATATAAGACAAAACTCTTGGAGAAGTAGCGGGACCTGCTTGCAGAGCTACCACAGCGCCATCGATATTTATGACCGGAGAGCCGGAACTTCCGCCGGAGGCGTTCGCAGCAGTAGTGAAGTAATTGGTGTTGAAATCGTTGTATGTCAAATCTAGAATGAGCCAAACGGATCTCAGGGACAAACCTCCATAATCTGGAGCGTTGCGGTCCATTCTAGAAATCCACCCCGCTAGAATTCTACAATTAGGCATTTCAGGTCAAATCGTACGAAAGCTTCTCCCCAGCATCATTCCTACCGGTTAGTGTTGAATGAGATGTGATTACCCTACTACTCGAATCTCGACTCCCACTTTTGCGAGGTCTGGTCGAAGCGGAAGAGCTCGTACGTCCATGTATTTGATCTTCGAAGGATCAAACCTAAGGAATCTGCTATGAGCGGTGCTCGTTGGGAGTGAAAGAATACCCGAAATCATGAACTACATGTCAGTCACTCAACGCTCTGGGTTTACTTGGATCTCTGTAGCATGCATGTACATCCACTTCCTCGTGATTCTCGCATACCATATGGCCGACAAAGGGTCCACTTCCCACAACATGTCTTTGCAAGTCAGTCAAAAACTGCTAGATACAAACCGATTTGTCAAAATATATCCATTGACATCATCGACAATGAATCCCTAGCGGATTAGCGATCTCCTAGAAAGCCAATATACCGTCGCTTCAGACACCATAGCCGGCTCCTATCGTAGTTAGAACAATCAAAACCAGGATTGATACAGTATCGAAAGCAGAAACCTATTCATTAGCACTTCTTGACCAGAGCGGCATATTCGTACCTGACAAAATCGAATTGAGACAACGCTCTTCACAATCCTCTCAATCGTCTTCTGCCACTCATCCGAATCGGAGAGCGCCTTCGTAGCCGCCGCAATTGCTGCCGCTCCAGTCACCGTCGAAGCTCCATTGACTCTTATAGCGGCATCAATTGGCGGAGGAGTCACATCCTGGGCATCCTCCATTTCGACATCTTGGTCGTCGAAGTCCGGCATAATGTCGTGGGGGACTTTCTTGGGTCGTCCGCCTTGCACGTATCCGCCGGTAAGGGATCCGGTACGTTTTCGCTTGGACCCGTGCGCCGAGGGTACCGGAGAACTCACTGTGCTGTCGGCATTCTGCATTTTGAGGGGAGAATGGTAAGACGTCGACGAATTTTGGAGGTGATCGTCACTTTGTGTGGGAAATTTCATTTCTCTTTCTAGCCAGGCAACTTCGCAACACAAAGAACACTAGACTCGGAGGGAATGATGTCATCACAAAAAAATTGAGAAAAAGCTTCTGCGTTCATAGCATTGTGGGAAACCTTCAGACAATAGTCAAACTATCTTTTTCTCCCCTAACACTTTTTGTATTCTTCATGTACGACTTTAAATAAAGATCTGATCAATCGAAATCTGGAAAAGATCGGCAGGCGACGATCCGCACCACTTCTGACTTGAATTTTCTCGTCCGCCAATAATACCAACCTTGTCTCCCGATGAAGGTATTTATTCCTTGTCCTCTTGCCGCTATACTGAGCTCCAGGTCCTCCAAGCAAGAGAAGGGTTCCTCTCAGACTACGAAGTCTACCAACAAGTCTCCGCCGCAGCCCTCAACTCGCGCAAACGCCGTGTCTCGAAGGACCAACCCGGCAACCTTCAAACGATACAACTCGAAGTCTCTCTCCCTCCTCCACCCTGCGCTGACCATCTAGTTAAAGAACTACTTCGACAAACAAGCGCCTCATATACA
>Ga0302325_10003274_pt1 | contig 38360 bp, 32 predicted proteins | sample Palsa_T0_2_FD_201948 | JGI IMG/M metagenome (GOLD analysis project Ga0302325, IMG submission 201948) | Peat permafrost microbial communities from Stordalen Mire near Abisko, Sweden - Palsa_T0_2 | ecosystem: Environmental > Terrestrial > Soil > Palsa > Peat permafrost | place: Sweden: Abisko...
TGGTTGCCGCCGCGGTGCACGCGATCTGAGTGCGAACGGTTGCCATAGGCGGAAGCGTCCCATCGGTCGCAACGTTCTGTTGCAGCGGACGACGGGAGGAAATGGACCACCAGGACACCAGGGACACAAGCGATTGCAGAGGGGTGACGTCGACGCGATGGCGTCGACCGTCCCGTTAGAACGCGTCCGACAACCCTGTCGTCGGAAGAGTTTGTTCTTACAGGAAGGCGGGAAGACGGGAAGTGTTGGAGGATCCTCCTTCCCTGTCTTCCCGCCTTCCTGTGAGACCTCTCCCCGCGGCTTGGCGCCGCGAACCTTTAGACTTCGCACGCGGAGTGTGAAAAAAGAGAGATCGTGACGGTTCCTGCGCCGATGTCCCAGCCCGTCGGGCGGCAGCATGGCCCGGCGATCTCGTGTGTTCCTTGCGTACGGCTCTTCGCCGAGCGCGTGCTCGTGACCAGCTTGCAGGGACTCTCGTGCAAGGTCGACGAGGTGCTCGTGCCGCTCGTCGAGCTCGCGTTCGACTACGACGGCACGCGCGTCGGCGCGAACGACGATCGCACCCGCATCTTTCGCTCGGCCGCCAGTGGACACATCGAGGCGCTACCCCGCGACGGCGCGGCCGAGCGCGCGGCGCGCGCAGTCCTCGAGCGGCTCGGAGCCGTCGAGATGGCATGCATGGAATCGATCTCGCCCCCCGAGGGATGCGAGGCCGACTACGTCGTTCGTGCCGACGGCGATGAGCAAGCCTTCTGCGCGTTCACGGCGCGGGCGCTCGCGCACTGGCGCGCGCTCGGCTGGTGCGTCGACATCGACGCTGGCTACCCGTTCCGCGTCATCGAGCGCGAGCCAATCTGGTACGCGCAGGTGGAGCCGAGCGACGAGCGGCCCGACTGGTTCGGCCTCGAGCTGGGCGTCGATCTCGACGGCCGCCGCGTCGACGTCCTCGCGGCGATCCTCGAGCTGCTCGAGCGGGCCGACGCCGAGAACGGGCTCGAGTCGCTCGCCTCGTCGCGGGCGACATGGGCCTTGCGGGTCACCGATACGCACTACCTGAACGTGCCGCAGGAGCTTCTGCGGGCGATCTTGCGAGTCGTGGCCGAGCTTTATCAGGGCGAGCACCGCCGCGGTCGCGAGTTCCCGGGTGCGCGCGCTGCGGCGCTCGCGCAGCTGGACGCCACCTTCGCCGGCGCGGCCGCGCCAATCGCCTGGACCGATCCGCGTGGCGTCGCGGCACGGGCCCGGCGCTCCCGCGCTCCGCTCGAGCGTGCCCCTTCGCCCGAGGGGCTTTGCGCCTCGCTCCGCCCCTATCAGGCCGAGGGCGTCGAGTTCTTGCAGCGGCTTCGCGAGGCCGGCGTGGGCGGTGTCCTGGCCGACGAGATGGGTCTGGGCAAGACGCTGCAATCGATCGCGCACCTCTGCGCGGAGCGCGACGCGGGCCGCCTTCAGCAGCCGGCGCTGGTCGTGGCGCCCACCACGCTGGTGGCCAACTGGTCACGCGAGATCGCGCGCTTCGCCCCGCATCTTCGGGTCGTCGTCGTGCACGGTCCGGAGCGCCATCGGCGCTGGGCCGCCGCGCGCACCGCCGACGTCGTCGTGACCACGTACCCGGTGCTCGTGCGCGACGAGGCACGCTTCGCGGAGGTCCCTTTCTCCGTCGCACTGCTCGACGAGGCGCAGACCATCAAGAACTCGCGATCACAGGCCCGGCGCGCACTCGACCGAGTGCAGTCGACGAGCCGCATCTGTCTGACGGGGACGCCGGTCGAGAACCACCTGGGCGAGCTGTGGTCGATCTTCGACTGGCTGGCGCCGGGCCTGCTCGGTGACCAGCTCTCGTTCCAGCGCTTCTGGCGTCAGCCCATCGAGGGGCAGCGCGACGCCGAGCGGCTCGCCGCCCTGCGCTCGGTGGTCGCCCCGTACGTGCTGCGCCGGTTGAAGCGCGACGTCGCGACCGAGCTGCCCCCGAAGACCGAGCTCTCCGTGCCCGTGGAGCTCGGCGGCAAACAGCGCGAGCTCTACGAAGCCATCCGAGTCGCCGCGCACGCGGACGTCCGCAAGACGATCCGCGCCAAGGGCTTCGCTGCCTCGTCGGTCGTCATCCTCGACGCGCTGACCAAGCTGCGCCAGGTGTGCTGCGACCCGCGGCTGGTGGCGATGGACGCGGCCCGCCCGGTGGGCGAGAGCGCCAAGCTCGAGGCGCTGCTCCAGATGCTGGGCGAGCAGCTCGCGGCGGGCCACCGCGTTCTCGTGTTCTCGCAGTTCACCAGCATGCTCGCGCTCACCGCCGAGGCGCTCCGCGACCGCGGCGTCCGTTACTTGATGCTCACCGGGCAGACCCGCGACCGGCAGCGCATGGTCGACGCGTTCGAGGGAGGGGAGGCCGACGTCTTTCTGATCAGCCTGAAAGCCGGCGGGACCGGGCTCAATCTCACGAGCGCCGACACCGTCGTGCATTACGACCCGTGGTGGAACCCGGCGGCGCAAGCGCAGGCGACCGACCGCGCGTACCGAATCGGGCAGCGCAGGCCCGTGTTCGTGCACGCCCTCTACGTGGCGGGCAGCGTCGAAGAGCGCGTCATCGCCCTTCAAGACAAGAAGCGGTGGCTGTCGAGCGCCGTGCTGGGCGACGAAGGCGGCGCGGCCGTCGGCGAGCACGACATCGAAGAGCTGTTCGCGCCGCTCGAGGGATAGCGCGGCGGGGCCTCACGTCCCGCAGAACGTCTCGACCACGCGCTCCTCGTCCTTCGGCGGGTCTGCATACCGGGCGAGCTCGGGCCGATCCGCGCGATCGTCGTACGGTCGCGACACGACGTCGAGCAGCGTCTCGAACGGGCCGAAGTCTTCATGCGCGACGGCCGCCACGATGACCTCTTCGACGCGATGGTTGCGCGGGATGAAGGCGGGGTTGACGGCCCTCATCGTCGCGGCACGAACGCCGGGTGCGATGCTTTCGCGTCCGAGCCTCGCCCGCCAGCGCTGTGCCCACTCGTGGAACACCAGTGGATTCGCGAAGAGGTCCGCCGCCCTCGTGTCGGCCGCGCCGTCTGCGGCGCACGCGCACAAGCGACGAAAGAACAGCGTGAAATCGACGCTCTCTCCGGCGAGCCGCGTATACAGATCCGTCGCGAGCACCGCGTCCCCCTCGGCCTCGTCCGGTCGATCGCCGAGCCCCAGCTTGGCGCGAACGACGGCCCCGTGCGCCGCATCGAACGCGGGGACGAATCGGTCGAGCCGCTCTCGAGCAAGACGTACGGCTTCCTCTTCGCCTTCCGCGATGACCGGCAACAGCGCCTCCGCGAGCCGGGAGAGGTTCCACATCATGATTCGCGGCTGGTTCGCGAACGCGTAACGCCCGCCCCTGTCGATCGAGCTGAACGTCTTGTCCGGATCGTACTCGTCGAGCAGCGCGCACGGCCCGTAGTCGATCGTCTCGCCCGAGATGGTGGTGTTGTCGGTGTTCATGACGCCATGGACGAATCCGACGCCGAGCCACCGTGCGACCAGCGACGCCTGGGCGTCGATCACGCGCTCGAGCAACGCGAGCGCGTCGTTGCCGGTACCCACCGCGCTCGGATAGTGGCGCGCGAGAGCGTACGAGGCGAGCGTGGCGAGGCCCTCGCGGTCGCGTCGCGCGGCGAGGAGCTGGAACGTCCCGATGCGGATGTGGCTCGCCGCGACGCGCGTGAAGATCGCGCCGGGCAAGAGGCCGTCGCGAGCGACGGGTTCGCCGGTGGTCACCGCCGCGAGCGCGCGGGTCGTGGGAATGCCGAGGGCCGCCATCGCCTCGCTCACGACGTACTCGCGCAGGACGGGGCCGAGGGCGGCGCGTCCGTCGCCGCCGCGCGAGTACGGCGTGCGTCCAGCGCCCTTGAGCTGGACGTCGCGGCGCAGCCCGGCCTTGCTCACGACCTCGCCGAGGAGCACGGCCCGCCCGTCGCCGAGCTGCGGCACGAACGACCCGAACTGGTGCCCCGCATAGGCCAGCGCCAGCGGCTCCGCGCCCTCGGGGATCCGGTTGCCCCCGAAGATCTCGGCTCCCTCGAGCGTCGCCAGCGCGGGCCCGTCAATCCCGAGCTCCGCGGCGAGAGCCGCGTTGAGCTTCACGATTCGCGGTTCGCGAACCGCCGTGGGCTTTACCCGAGCGAAGAAGCGGTCGGGCAAGCGAGAGTAGGAGTTGTCGAAGAGGAACATGTATGTGCCGCGGCTCCTCCGGCGTAGCATTGCGCCGGGGGCGCGGTAACGGATCGCGGCTTTGGGCTCAGCTGATTCGCGCGCGGGCTTCTCCGCGGCCCGCGTAGAGCTCCCAGAACTTGTTCGCGATCGCGTGCGGCTCGATGCTGGCCCCCCCGCGATCCCACGCGGTCCCCTTGACGCTTCCAGCCACCATCACCTCGCCGACGAAGACGCCGTCGTCTTTGAGCCGCTGACCGAGCAGGCCCACGAGCTTGTGCTTGGCCGCGTTCGCCAGCGCGAGGCCCATGGCCTTGGCGCCGACGGCGAAGCCGTCCATCTGCGGGCTGATGTCCCCGAACGCGCCGTTGGTGACCAGCACGGCGCCGTCGTTCGCCTTCTTGAGATCGGGGAGGGCTTCCTGCACCGCGGCGATCAAGCCGACGACGGCGACTTCGAAGATGTCGCGGACCTGGGCCGGGTCGGCAACGGCCAGATCGCCGGCCGCGGCGCCGCCGTAGGCGTTCCACTGAAGGACCGCGAGGGGTCCCAGCGCGCGGGCTTTGGCCACGGCGGCGCGGATGGAGACCGGGTCGCCGGCGTCGGCGGCAAAGGCCGCCGCCTCGATACCCTTGGCCTTGAGCGCCTTCACGCCCGCGGCGAGACGCTCTTCGTTGCGCGCCACGAGGGCGACCGAGAAGCCCGACGAGCCGAACTTTTCTGCGACGGCGGTGGAAATGCCGGGTCCGAACCCTACGACGACGATGGTCTTTGCCATGGCGAGCCTCCCATTGCGGTGTCCGATGCGATAGCGGCGCGAATCGTTGTACCCGGCTCGGTCTGGACCGTCATCCGGCGTGTTACCTTGGCCGACCAGCCATGCCCGAAGAAGCCCTCGAAACACAGGAAATCAAAGAAAGGCTCGAAGAGTTGGGTGAGGGAGGCGAAGGCCATTCTTCACGCTGGACGCTCTGGCTATCGCTCTCCACGGCCCTCATCGCGGTGCTCGCGGCCGTCGCGTCGCTCAAGTCCGGTGCGTGCGCCAACGACGCGATCCTCGCCAAGAACGACGCCGTTTTGCACCAGTCCAAGGCCGACGACGCGTGGGCCCACTATCAGGCGATGAGCGTCAAGGCTGTCATCTACGCGACGCAGGCGGAATCGGTGGCGAACGCCGACACCGCGCGCAAGTGGAGGGGCGAGGCCGAGCGCGAGAAGAACGAGCAGAAAGACGTGCGTACCGATGCCGAGCGGCAAGAAGGCGCTGTCGAGCACGACGACGCCGCCGCCGAGCACGCCCTTCACCTGCACCATCAGTTCGCCAAGAGCGTGACGATCTTCCAGGTGGCGATCGCCCTCAGCGCGATCGCTGCGCTCGTGCGCCGCCAGCCGATGTGGTGGCTCAGTCTGCTCATCGGCCTGGCCGGGGCGTTCTTGTTCGTGGGCGCATTCATGCACCCTTGAGGCTGCTGGCAACGGTGCACGTCTTGCAGTCCCCTCGTTGCGTTCAGCAAGGAGGCAGCTCATGTCCATTCATATGCCCGCGTTTGCGACACGCGATCGGTTCGGATTGGTGGGTGGCCATTCGACGGGCGAGCATTTCGTCGTCCCGCTCGGCAGGGTGCTCCTCGCCCTCATCTTCATCTTGTCCGCGCCGCATCTCATCTCCGGTGCGGCCACAGCGCAGGCGCAACATCATGGCGTGCCGCTGGCTTCTCTTGCCGTACCCCTGGCGGGCATCCTCGCCCTGGTCGGTGGCTTGAGCGTCGCCCTCGGGTTTCACGCGCGCATTGGCGCCTCGCTCCTGGTCGTCTTTCTGTTGCCGGTCACGCTTTTCATGCACGCGTTCTGGTCCGAGTCGAACCCGGCGAACATGCAGATGCAGCAGATCGAGTTTCTCAAGAACATGGCGCTTCTTGGCGCGTCGCTCATCGTCGCGTACTTCGGCGCGGGCCCTTTGAGCGCGGACTCGTGGCGCCGCAGGATCTGATTCACGAAGAGGAAGAGGAACAGGGAGGGAAGGAGGAGAGGAGGAAATCTTGGGGATTTGCTGCATTCCAACCTCCTTCCCCTCCTCCCCTCCCTGTGCGTCTCTCTCTGGCTCAGAGAAACGAAAAACCGATGGTGGTCGTCGGGTACCCGAGGCGCGCCGTCAGCGCCGTGTTTGGGCTGAAGTGGATGCGGGCGCCCAAGGCAATCGTGGGCAGGATCCCAAAGTCCGAGGGCGGCGAGCACGGGCCGCCGTCGCCAGGGCCATATCCGTCGTAGAAGCCCTCGTACAAGTACGCGCCGGCTTCGAGGAACAGGCTCACGCGGCGAACGACGAAGAGGTTCCACTGCGCGGCGATCGGCAAGAGGACGTAGTTTGCGCCGCACCCATCGGAATAGTCGGAATAGCAGTTGTCGTAGTGCACGAGGTCACCGCCGAAGCTGACGGCGAGGTTGTCGGGAACGCTGCCGATGTAGCCGCCGACGACCGGAATCGAGAGTCGTATGCCGCCGCCGAAGCCCGACGCGCCATAGACGTTGTCCGGCCCGAACGTGAAGTGCGGCTCGATCTCGATGGCATACGAGGCAAAATCGCCCCGATCGCCCGCGCGAGATGAGTCCTGCGCAAAAGCCGGTGCCGCGGTACCGAGCGCGACGAGAGCGCCGGCTACGTTTGCTACGCCAACACGACGAAGTCGATCGAATACCTCGCTTGTTGGGATGCGGGCCGGCAAGGTCCGGTTGCGGCGGGGGTACCCTACGGGATCGCCCATGAAAATCCGGCTCGGATCTCGCTCACGCTCTGGCCTCCGACGAGCGCCTCGCGAAGGGCGGCGTCGAGGGCGAACTTGGCGCTGACTTGCCAGATGCCGCCGACGAGGCCCGAGTATGTCTGCGCCCCGCCGAAGTCGTGCTCCACGAAGACCTCCGCGACGGGCCGTACGGCGTACCGGGACGAGGGCGGCTCGAGGATCGCGCCGCCGAAGAGGTCGAGATCGTACGTCTGCGGGAGCAGCTGCACTTCGACGTTCCAGTGCACGATGAGCGACTCGCCAAAGCACGTCGCTGCGCGCACGGGCCGTGACCTTAGCCAAGGGCGCAACCGGTGCACGGCGCGTCCAGGGTCGTGTCTCCGAAACGCCATCAAATGTTTGCCTACGCTTTGCGTGAGTCTGGGCAGCGCGGCTTTAGAAGGCTGCCGGGGAGAGGGGGCCAAGATTTTTCTCGGAGGTGTTGCAATGTGGAGTCGCGTCGGAGTCGGAGTCGGCCTTGGAATCGGTGCCCTTGTCCTCGTCGCTGGTTGTTCGGGCCAGGCCGGGCCTGCGGGGCCGGCCGGGGAGAACGGCGAGGCCGGTGCCACGGGCGCGAGGGGCGCAACGGGTGCCACGGGCGCGACGGGTGCCACGGGCGCGACCGGCGCCACGGGACCGCAGGGTCCTGTGGGCGAAGCCGGACCGACGGGCCCCGAGGGGCTTGACGGCTCCATGGCCGACGGTGGCGGTGAGCTCGATGCGGGCTCGGACGGTCCGGTCGGCGCCGATGGATCTGTCGATGCCACGGTGGGCTCCGACGCGACAGTGGAGCCGGAAGCCGGCTCGGAGTCCGACGCGAGCGACGCCGCTGTCACGCCGCAAGCCTTGTTCACGACGCTCGCGCCAGACGCGGGCGCGGTGGTGGCGATGATCAACCTCGGGACGGCCATTGGCGAAGGTGCTCAGAACGGCGCGACCCCGCCGATGCTCACCGACCTCGCGGCCGATCCGAACAACACGCAGACCATTGCGTCGAACGACGGTGGACCGCCGTTCCTCGCGACGGGTGACGTGATGGATCCCGCGTCGGTGCTGTGCCTCTACGACGGCGGCGTCTCGACGCGCATCACGCATGTCACGGGCTCGAAGTTCGAGACGGGCCAGACCGACCCGATGGTCCCGCTGACGCCCGCGTACTTCCCGCTCGTCTACTACACGACCAACACGCCGGCGGACAACGCGTTCGGGGGCAAGCCGCCCATCATCGGCCTCTTCGACTGGCGGCCCAAGGACCTGGACGAATCGGTGCTGGCCGCCGAATCCGACGACAACGGCCGGACCTGGTACTTCATGCAGAACGTGCTGGAGCTGAACCCCGACTACACCAACGCGATCAGCGGCGGCAACAACCTCTCGGCGGACGCGGGCAACGGCTGCCCGGCGACGATCACCGGCACCAACGCCAACACGTCGTACCCGCTGGCGAACGACTCGCAGGACGACGACGGCTGGGGCCACGCCGCCATCATCCAGCTGCCGGGCGCGGGCAACGTGAAGACCGGGCAGTTTCTTTACTTGCTCGATCGCAACACCAACAACATCCCGAACACGAGCACCGAGATCGTCGATGGCAACCCGCTCTGGGTCATCAGCCTGGCGCCGGGCAGCGCGCTCGGCGGCGGGTCGAGCAACAAGTTCCCGCTGTGGAACACCAACTTCGCGGGTGCGGGCAACAACGACTTCAAGTCGATAAGCTCCGTGCTCAACCAGACGCCGGACGCCGCGTCGCCCATCAGCATCACGCAGACGGTGGGCCTCACGGACCCGGACGGCATCATGGCCGTGTTCCCGACCGCGGCGGTCGCCGAGGCAGGTACGACGGTGACGGTGCTCTGGGTGCAGAAGATCCTCGACGGCGACGATACGGGGTCGACCGCGCTGCCGACCGCCGAGCAGTGCACGCGAGCACCATTCAGTGGCAAGACCAACCACGACATCGCGACCGTGCGCCTCGCGACGACGACCGACGGCATCCATTTCACCGACCTCGGTCCGGTCAACGGCCTGAGCAACCCGACGACCGTCGACTACACCGAGAACCGCTGGGTCAGCCCGCGCGGCACGCTCATCGACATCTTCGGCGACCAGACGCGCTGGGGCCTGTACTTTGCCGCGGGCAACTGCCTCGACGGCGACTCGGACGCGTTCCACTACATCGGCTACGCCGAGTCGTCGGACATGGTCAACTGGACCATCTACAACGGCATCAACAACCCGATCGCCTCGATCAACCCGATCACCACGACCAACCAGGCCACGGGCCAGACGGTGACCATCCCGGCGAACCCGCCGCTCATCCCGACGCAGCCCTGGTTCGCCGAGCGCCTCTACGCGCCCACTGCCACGCAGATCGACGCGACGCACCTGAGCCTGACCTTCGCCGGCTACGGCGTGCAGACGCCCGCCAACGATTTGCTCGAGTACCGGCAGATCGGCAACGTCGTGCTGAACATCTCGATCCCGAGCCTGCCGGCCGCCGCCGACGGAGGCGTCATTGGCCTCAACCCGGGCGTCCCCAACAACATCAACGCCCACTAGAACGCAGGGAGAGGAGAGCCGCCAAGCCGCCAGGTCGGCGCTCGCGCGTCGCGCTATGCCGGCGACGCGCGGGTCTTCTTCGTCGCGGCCGCCGGTGCGGGCGCCTGGGCGATGCCCGGGCGGGGGGCGCGCTCGGCCGGCTCGGTGCGGGCCTTGGCGAGCGGGCGTGCCAGCACGACCCCGTCGACGACGACGCCCAGGCCTTCGCAGCGCGGGCACACATACGTCTCTACGTCCCACGCGGAACCTGAGCGACCGAACGGCCCACCGCCGCCCCCGCCGCAAGCGGGGCACTCGTAGCGTCGGTCGGCGATGGATTTTCGCGTCACGGGGCTGGCGAGCAGCATATCCGTCATGCGCGGACGATCCAAACGGATGGGGGCGAGGCAAGCCTCGCGGAGCGTCACCGGGTCGGTTTGGAGGGGTCGGTCGGGCCTTCCTCCGGGGGCATGGACGTAGCCCTCGCCGCGCGCGATGTCAGGTGCTGTCCCGACGAAGGGTAGACTCCGGCTGCGGCCGCGGCGGTCTTGTACTTGCGCCAGCACGGGGCGCACCGCCATTCGACCAGCAAGCTGCCGTCGCGCTGCGTGGTGCGCGTCATGCGCCAACCGTGCGTCGGACCGATCAGCGTGTAGTAGCTGTTGGTCTCCGGGGCCAAGGAGCGGCAGGCGGTACAGGTCGGACGGCTGAACATCCTTGGACCCCTTCTCGCGCGAGCCGCGCGAGCGTCATGGCGGCGACGTGGACCACTCATGGTAGTCCAAGGGCAGGCGCCGTCGACGCCGATCTCCCTACCGGGCGGGTGCTTGGTGCAGGGCTTACGCCTGCAGGGCTTACGCCTGGCTGGCCTGGCTGGCTTCAGACGGGCGTGAAATCGACCTTGTCGCGGACGCCGCAGTCCGGGCAGTGCCACGTCTCCGGGACGCTGGCCCACGGCGTCCCGGGGGCAAAGCCTTCGCGTGCGTGGCCCTGGCGCTCGTCGTACACGTAGCCGCAACCGGGGCACCGAAGGCGGCGCGCGACCACGTGCCTGCCGTGCGCGCTGCTCGAGGTGCGGGTCGCCGAGGCCCCTTCGATCGAGCGAGCGCCGGACTGCACGTTGGCCACGTTGGCCCGCGACATGTCGCCGCCGTAGTGCGCCTCGACTCGCCCGTCCATCACCCGCCGCCAGAGCGGCGGAACGAGCGCCACCAGGATCATCGTCGCGTACCCGGAGGGCAGGTTCGGTGCGCTGTCGAAGGTGCGAAGGGCCTGATAGCGGCGCGTGGGGTGCGCGTGGTGGTCGCTGTGGCGCTGCAGGTGATAGAGGAAAACGTTGGAGACCGTGTGGTTACTGTTCCAGCTGTGCGACGGCAGGCAGCGCTCGAAGCGTCCACCTGACACCTGCTGACGGCGCAAGCCATAGTGCTCCAGATAGTTCACGACCTCGAGCAGCGAGAAGCCGATCACCGCCTGGAGCAGCAGGTACGGCACGATGCCTCGCCCGAAGGCGACCACCAGCACGGCGAAGAGCACGACCGTCATCGCCCACGCGTTCAGTACGTCGTTCTTCCACGTCCAGAACGAGCGCTTCATCAGCCGGAGCCGCGTGCGCTCGATCTCGCAGCTCGAGAGCAGGCTGCCCGCGACCGAGCGAGGCCAGAAGGCGTAAAAGCTCTCGCCGTAGCGCGAGCTCGCGGGATCTTCGGGTGTGGCCACGCGCACGTGATGGCCGCGATTGTGCTCGACGTAGAAGTGGCCATAGGCCGACTGCGCGAGCGCAATCTTGCTGAGCCAGCGCTCCAGGCCATCGCGCTTGTGGCCGAGCTCGTGGGCCGTGTTGATCGCGATGCCGCTGACACACCCGACCGTCAGCGCCAGGCCCAGCTTTCCGACGAGCGAGACGTCGCCGCGGCTCCACAGCCAGGACGCGAGCACCAGCCCCCCGTACTGCAGCGGGAGGTACGCGTACGTGCACCAGCGGTAGTAGCGGTCGTCCTCCAGCGCGGACAGCGCCTCGTCGGGCGGATTCTTCGCGTCCGGGCCGAACCAGAGGTCGAGGAGGGGGATGGCGACGAACACGATGAGCGGGCCCGCGAACCAGGACAGCGCGTTCCCGGTGAGCCAGGCGAAGGCCCAGGCCACGAAGGGCAGCAGGGGCACGAGCAACCCGAAGAGCCACGCGTAGCGCTTGGGATCGCGCCACGACGCTTCGAGCGGCCCTGTCCCGCCCACCCCGGCAACCGCAGCTCCTACGCTCGAGGCCATGCGACGCTCCCTTCACTGCGAAGTATCGCGGCGCCCGGAGGCGCGCGCCCAGGTCCCGGGGGCCAAGTTTCGGTCAGCCTGGGCCAGCCCTACCCCGCAACGACCCCGAACAGGCGCCCGATCGCCGCCGTGACGGCCATCGCCAGCGCGCCGCCGACCGTCACGCGCGCGGCCGCGCGAGCCATCGGTGCCCCGCCAAGGTATCCCCCGAGGGCGCCCAGCCCCACGAGGCTCAGGAGCGAGAGGGCCGCCATGAACGGGATCCGCGCGGCCCCGGGCGCCACGAGCAACGCGGCGATCGGTACGAGCGCGAACGAGCCAAAGCTGACCGCCGAGATCCAGGCCGCTTGCACGGGCCGCGAGAGCTCGTGCGGATCGATACCCAGCTCGTCGCGCAGATGGGCGCCGAGACGGTCCTTCCGGCTGAGCGCCTTGGCGACTCGCTTCGCGAGCTCTGGCTCGAGGCCGCGCTTCATGTAGATCATCGTCAGCTCGTCGAGCTCCGCCTTCGGCTCGCGCGCGAGCTCTTCTTTCTCGGTCGCGATGTCGGCGAGCTCGCTGTCGCGCTGCGAGCTGACCGACACGTATTCGCCCGCCGCCATCGACATCGCCCCGGCCACGAGGCCCGCGACTCCCGCGAGCAGGATGGCGCGCTCCGAGGCCGCCGAGGCCGCGACGCCGATCATCAGGCTCGACGTGGACACGATCGCGTCGTCGGCGCCGAGGACGGCCGCACGCAGCCACTTGGCCCTGGCGCCGCGGTGGGCCTCTCCGTGCGATCGCGAATGACCCGCGGCCATTCGCTAGGCGTGCCCGCCCCCTCCGGCGATCCGCACGGCCTGCGGCAGGATCGGCAGCAGCACCTTTTGCATGGCGCGTCGCATGACCTCCGGCGTCTGGCGGGGAAGGGCCACGACGATGCTCCCATCGCAAACGCCCGCTGTGGCGCGCGACAGCACCGCCGAGACGAGCGAGTCCGGGTCTTCTCGCAGGAGGCGACGGTACTCTTCGCCAAAGCCTTCGATCCGTCGCTCGGCCAGGGCGTCGATCGCTTCGCACGCGTAGTCGCGGGGCCCGATCCCCGCGCCTCCGATGAGCACGATCACGTCGGCCTCGTTGCCGGTGGAGACGTTGCGCACCAGCTGCTCGATGAATTGCCTTTCGCGATTCACGACCACGCTGCGTACGACGTCGAACTGCGCGCTCTTGAGCTCCTCGAGCACGACGTCGGTCACGTCGTCCCGGACGCTCGCGCGCCCGGGCGCGATGGTGGCCACGAGGCACCGCACGGACTTTTTGGCTTCGCTCACAGCGACAGGTTAGCGCCGCTTGCGGCCGCGCGCAGCCCTCCTTGCTCCTCTTTTGCCGTGAACCATCGGGCCTCTTCGGATCCCGGCCGAGCGAGCACCCACAGCCAGTACGCGGGGCCGAAACGTCGCAGCGCGACGCGCACGAAACCGGCGCGGGAGCACGCTGCCAGAAACGGCTCTTCCCACGGGTTCCAATCGAAGGGCCGAAAGCGGTCCGCGCTCTCCGACGCCAGCACGACGACGTCGAAGCCCTCGGCCAGGAGCTCGGTCGGATCGCGTCGTCCCGACGTCGCGATTCGTGCGTCGTTCAAGCCGACCAGATCGGTCGTCCACCATCCCGACAGGTACGGCACGGCGCCTGCGTCGGCGATCGCCAATCGGTCGCCGGGAAGGTGCAGGTCGTGAAGCTCGCGCCCGAGCCGCGCGTGCGCGTGCGAGAGCCCTTCTGCGTATTCGACCGCGCCGGCGATGACGCCCGGAGAGCCCCGGAGCTCGAGACCGCACGAGAGAGGCAGCGCGGCGCACGCCGCGACGCGCGCAGCGCGCAAGGGCGCGAGCGTGGTCGTCGCGATGCGCCCGAGCCCGATGCCCGCGAGCGCGGCGCACGCCGGATCGAGGGGCGCAAGGTAGCGATGCTCGTACCCCATCTGGTGCTGCGGAAGGACGAAGAACGCCGTCAGCGCCGCCATCGCCGCCAGCGCCGGCCAGAGGGAGCGTGGCGGCCGTGCGAGCACCGGCGCGACCAGGAGCCCAAAGTGCAGCAAGGGCCCTTGTAGCCAGTCGCGCACGTCGGGCCAACCGGGCAGCCGACCCGGCGATCCGAGCTTGACGTAAAACGGGAGCGGGAAGAGCAGGCCGTAGTAGCCGTAGCGCCAGAGCTCGTAGGCCGCGATGGGCGCGACCCATCCGACGGCGCTACGTAACAGGAGCGAACGGCGCCCCGCGAAGGGCCCGCATCCTGCGCACGTCGCGATGACGACGGCGGCCGCGAAGTTGCCCTCGGGCCGGGTGAGCCCAAGCAAGAGCGCGAGCGCGACGAGCCGGTTCGTCGCGCGCGCATCGCCCCGCATCCAGTCCGACGCGGTCGCGAACATCGCCGTCAGCAGCAGCGTGAAGAGCGCCGTCTCCATCCCGGAGACGGCGTGAACGGCCGTGGCCGGGATCGCGGCGAAGCAAAGAGAAGCGCCCGCGAATGCCCAGGCTCCCGCGTTCTCGCGCATGTCGCCGCGCCGCTCGCGGGCTTCGGCGCGAGCCCAGCGCGCCGCGACCAGCAGCGTGGCGAACGTGGCCATCACACCGAGCGCCTTCGCGACGAGGACCGCATCCATGCGGAGCAGGTGCGGCACGACGAGGAGCACCATCCAGGAGAATGTCGTGTACCCCTCGGCGCGCGGACCGGTGGCGTTGAAGGTGGCCCCGAGGCCCTGGGCCACGTTGCGGCTGTACCGGGACGTGATGAACGCGTCGTCGACCGTGAAGGGCCAGGCCTTCGCGATCGCGATCGCGAGGATCAGGATCGCGACGGCGGACGCGGCGCGAGCGGCGACGGCGGGCACACAGGGTCCATCGCATGGCCCTCGCTGGCGCGAAACACCCCCGTGCCGATGAGCATCGCCGCCACGAAGGCCAGCAAGGGGCGCGACGGAGCCACCAGGTTCACGATCGCCGGTCCGGGACAATACCCGGCTATAGCCCATCCAATTCCGAAGAGGATCGAGCCCGCGAGGAGACGCCCGTCGACCGCGGTCCGAGTCGGGAGCGCGAACGCATCGGACCAGAGGGGCCTGCGCGCCCGCAGGGCCCACTGCGCGGGTCCGAGGTGCACGGCGATCGCTCCGACCATCACGAAGGCCAGGCTGGGATCCCAGTGGCCGGCGACGTCGAGAAAGCCAAGGATGCGCGCCGGGTCCGTCATGCCCGAGATCCCGAGGCCGACCGCGAAGACGATGCCCGCCACGAACGCCACGGCCAGCCGCTTCATGACGACACCGGCAAGACGTGACGAATGAAGAACGTGGTGAGTCCTGCCGCGACCATGAACGCGAGGACCGCCGCCGCGGATCGCTTGGACAGTCGAGCCAGCCCGCACACCCCGTGGCCGCTGGTGCACCCGGACCCGAGCTGCGTGCCGAAGCCCACGAGCAGGCCCGCCACCGCCAGCCAAACCGCGGGGAGGGGGGCCGCGTGCGACACGAGCGCTTGCGGACGAAACGCGACGAGGGCGGCCCCCCCGACGAGCAAGCCGGCGAGGAACACGAGGCGCCACGCCGTCTCGCCCTGGCGCGCCCGCACGAGGCCACCGACGACGCTGCTGATGCCCGCGACCCGCCCGTCGAGAACGAGCAGGATCGACGCGCTCAAGCCAATGAGCGCTCCTCCCACCAAGGCGTTGACGAATGCGTGCGGCACCCCCGCAGCCTAGCGCGGCGCGCTTCGATGTCCACTATACCGTCATCACTGTCCCCCATTGAGGGACCGGACACCCGGGTCGTCTCAGGAGGCGCCCACCGCCATCGCGTAAGGTCGCGCCCCGAGCGACTCGAGGATCGCCGAGATGCTCGAGGGCGATCCGGTCCGAGACAGGAGCGCCGGGTGCCCGTGACGGGCCGCGACCTTCTTCGCGATGTACATCGCCCCGTGGCTGTTTACCTGCACCACGATGACCGTGACGTCGCAGCGCTGGACCATCGACTCGAGCTCGTCGGAATGGCGCCCGCCGACGCGCCCCCGATGAAATTCGACCGTGTGACCGAGCGCGCTGGCGCGACGCGCGATCTCGGGTTCATGGCGCTCGAGACCTCCGACGAGGGCGACGTTCATGACGTCTACTATAACGGACACTCCGGGAGCTTTCAAGCCAGATGGCGAGCACGGCAGTCGGGCGTCGGCGGCTCGACCTCGTAGCTGGGGCGGCGGCACGGGGGCTGCACGGACGGTGCAGCGTGCAAATCGAAGCGACGTTGACCCGCTCGGACATCAAAGCTCTCTTCGAGCGGCTGGCTCCGCTCACGGTACGCCTCGGCGGCGACGACGAGCTCACGCTCGACGGCCCGATCAAGGTCAAGTTCGACCCGTCGGCGGGGGTGCGCTTCTCCTGCCGGGCGAAGGTGCGATGGTCGGTGCTGGGGCTGCATGTTCCGGTGACCGTGCGAGCCGTCGGCGTTTGCGTGGTGCCTGTGCTGGAGCGAAACACGAAGGGCGTCGAGCTCCTCGCCTTCAAGGTCGCCTTGAGCGGCGCCGACATCGCGGTCCTTCCGGACGCGCTCGATGCCAAGGTGACCGAGCGGATCAACGCCGAGCTCGTCAAGAACCGCGTGCAGGTCGCATGGGATTTCCGCGCCATCCTCGATCACGTGTTCGGCCTGCCCGATAGGGTAGAGACGGCGACTGCGATCGGCCTGAAAGTCAGGGCGGCCGAGGTGCGGATGACGACCGAGACGCTGTCGCTCAGCGTCCAGCTCGACACGTCCGTCGCTCGCCGCGCGGCCGGCTCGTCGCGTCATGCACGCGCGTCATGACTACGGCGGCGACTGCGCGCCCGGGGCGTTCTCGATGGCCCGGCCCGTGGCTTGAACGTCCCCTTGCGCGTCGAGCACCGCCTCGCCGCTCGCGGTCGCGAAGGCGATCGGCGCCGGCGGCGGCATCGTCTTGCCGGAGGCGTCCAGCCAGACGGATGGGGCAAAGAACGTCGAGCCGTCGCGCGTCCTCAGCGCCACCCACGGAGAGTACTTTGCGCCCGGCGGCGACTTCACCCAACGACCAAGCAGCCAGTACCACCGTCCGTGCCTCAGGACCCATTCGCCCGGTATCCACGCGTCCGCCTGCGTCGGACGCTCGGGGACGAGCTCCACCCGACCTGGCGGAGGCTCGGCATCCACCGGCGACAGGGCCGCGGTCGGTTGGGCGGTGTACGGCGGGTGCGGAAGAGCCATACCGCCGCAGCTCACAAGGGCGACACAGCCCGCGGCAACTCGTAGCGGATTCACCACGAGGCCCCCCAAGCACGAGTCGCGCCTCGGGCGGGCGCAGGTCGTCGGTCACGACGGGACGCGGGCTCGTCGCGCTGACGGCGTGGCTGCCGGCGCTCGCCGCGTGCAGCAAGATCCCGCCGGGGCGCTCGGCCATCGACTCGGTGCAAGTGGCCAATGCGCACGGCGTCTCCGCGGGGGACATCGAAGGCAAGCTGGCGACCCAGGCCTCGCCCAAGTTTCTCTTTCTATTTCCGGGGCTCGTCTACGACTACGAGGTCTACGACGAGGCGGTCCTGCAGCATGACATGGCGCGGGTCGTGCGCGTTTATCAGTCGAGGGGCTTCTTCGGCGCCCACGCGCGGGTCGCCGAGGTGCGCCAGGTGAGCCGCGACCACGTGCGCGTCCGGATCGTCGTCGACGAGGGACCGGCGACCGTCAACCGCAACGTGACCCTGGTCGGCCTCGACGGCATCGCACCCGACCTGGCGCACGTGGCAAACACGACCGCCGCGACCCTTTTGCCCCGCGGCGCGTCGTTCGACGAGCAGGCCTTCGAAAAATCGAAGGACCAGCTCAAGAAGGTGTTCACCGACCGGGGCTACGCCTACGCCAGCGTCGAGGGGCAGGTCGAGGTCGACGTCGGCGAGCACGCCGCCGACTATGGATTCAAGTTCACCCTCGGGCCGACGTCGACGTTCGGCGCGATCACCTTCCAGGGCTTGCGGTCGACGGCGCCGCATAGCCCCGGCGAGAGCACCATCCCCGAAGCGCCCTTGCGCCGCGCGATGGACATCAAGCCCGGAGAGCCCTACTCGACCGCGGCGATCGACGCGGCGACGCAAGCGCTCCTCGACCTCGGCGTGTTCGCATCGGCGCAGATCGTCCCGGATCTGCCGAACCCGCCCCCGGCCGATCACGTGGTGCCGCTGACGGTGAAGTGCGAGCCGACGCGCCTGCACCAGATCACGCTCGGCGGCGGCGTCGAGATCGACGAGATCAAGACCGACGTCCACCTCCTCGCCGGCTGGGAGGATCACAACTTTCTCGGGGGATTGCGCGACTTCAACGTGCAGGTGAAGCCCGGCGTCGTGCTCTACCCGGTTCGCATCGACAACATCCAGGGCCCCTTGCGGCCGCTCGTCGAGGAGTGGACCAAGATCGAGCTGCGTCAGCCTGGCTTGTTCGAGGCGCGAACGACGGGATTCATCCGGCCGCAGTTCAACGTCTTCCCGCTGCTCGTCGAGGTGGACCCACCGTCGACGGCGCCCGTCGTCGGCTACCGCGAGGTGAAGGTGCCGCTCGGCGTCGAGCGGACCTTCCTGAAAAAGCTTTACGTCGCGCTCACGTACAACGTGCAAGTCGAAAACCCGTTTCCGTACGTGCAGAGCCTCGACCCGGCGCTCGAGACGATCGTCATTTCGTACCCCGAGCTTTTGATTCACCTCGACTTTCGCGATAGCGCCGTCAAGCCGCACTCGGGCTTCTATCTCGGCAATTCGCTCCAGGTGGCGGGCGGTCCGTTCGGGGGCGTTGCGTCCGACGTGCGCATCCAGCCCGAGGCGCGCGCGTACGTGCCACTCGCCAAGGGACTGACCTTGGCGACGCGGGCCTCGGTCGGTTTTCTCTGGGCGTCGAGCTACGCCAAGGATTGGTACACGGAGCTCGAGAACTCGGCGGCCATCGCCGCCGAGCCGGCGACCGCGAGCGCCGCGCAGACCGCGCGGTCCACGCTGACGCACGCGATGCAGATCATGTACTTCCGGGGCTTTTTCTCCGGCGGTCCCACGAGCAACCGGGGCTTTCCTCTGCTCGGCGTTTCCCCCCACGGCGTCATCCCGTTCCTCAATCCGGCGACGGCGTCGCAGCAGACGCAGTTCGGCTGCGACCCCGGGTCGAGCAACTTCACCGCGAGCCGCTGCTTCTTGCCGGCGGGCGGCTTCTCGCTCTGGGAGCTTCAGGCCGAGGTGCGCGCGGACGTATCCGGGCCGCTTTCGGTCTCGGGCTTCTGCGAGGGCGGCGACGTGTCGCCGAACGAGAACGACCTGCGCTTCAAGTACCTCCACCTGACCTGCGGCGCGGGCGCGTCGTACGACACCCCCGCGGGCCCCATCCGCGTCGACGTCGGTTACCGCATTCAGCCGCTGCAGGTGCTCGGGTTCCCGAATGAGACGGCCGCAGCCAACCGCGACCCGGTCAACGGCATACAGCCGACCATCCTCGGTATCCCGCTCGCCATCGCCATCGGGATCGGAGAAGCGTTTTGACCGCGTCGCCGCACCGACTTCGGCGCGCGCTTGCGCGAGCGGCGAAGTGGACGGCGATCGCGATCGCGTCGCTCGTCGTCGCCCTGCTCGCCGTGCTCGACACGGCGCCGGTGCGGCGGCTCGTCGTGGTCGAAGCGAACCGTGCGCTCGCGCCGATGTTTCAGGGCGCCGTGCACATCGACGCCCTCGGGGGGCTGAGCCTCTTCGGCATCGGGGGGGCGGACGTGACCGTGTTCGACGCGGCGGGCACGCCCGTGCTCACAGCGCGCTCGGTGCGGGTGCGGGTTGCAACGTGGTCCGTGCTTCGCTCCGTGCTCTCGAGCAAGGGCCCGCTGACCATCGCCGTGTCAGAAGTCTCGATCGACCGCGTCGACGCGCGGCTCGACAAGGATGCGGCGGGGCAGATCGGGCTTGCCGGCGCGTTCTCGCCGAAGCAGCCACCCTCGCCAACGACCAACGAGAAGCCGGGGCGCGGCCTGCGACTGGTGTTCGGGCGGATCGCCCTGGCCCACGTCTCGGCGCAAGGCAACGCCGTGGGGCCGCCCCTCGACGTGCACGTGGACGACTTCGCTGGCGCGTTCACCTATGCGCCCGAGGCCATCGACGCCGACGTGTCGAACGCCGCCGTCCGGGCCCACAAGCTGGCCGGCGCTGTCGACCTCGCCGGTACCCTGCTGGCTCACGTGCACGCGCCCTCCGCTGCGGGCGCGGTGCCGGACGGCTCGGTGACGTGGCACGGAACGGTCGCCACGACCACGAGCACGCTGACGGCAAGCCTGCGCGGAGGAACCGTGGACGGCGTGCTCGAGGCGCCGGCCGTGAGCGCCGAGGACGTCCGCGCTTTCTGGGCCGCCTCCCCTTTCGACACGCCCGGCCGCCTGCACGTCGAGGCCCACGGGCCTCTCTCGCGCGTGACCATCGCCCTTCGCGCGGGCATCGGCGACGCCGCGGTCACCGCCGACGGGACGGTCGACGCCGAGCACGCGGGGCCGGCCCACGCGGTCGTGAACGCCGAGGTGCCGCAGGGCTCCGCGCGCGTGGACGTCGACGTCGCGCGCGAAGGCCACGCGCAGGTCCTGCGCCTCGGCATCGCGGCGCACGTCGAACGGATCGATCGCATTCCAAAGCTGCCCCCGGGAATGAACGGGAGCCTCGATCTGGTGGCGAGGGGCGCGCTCCCGCTCGACACGATGGTGGTCGACGCAGACGCGGAGGTGATCGTCGCGAGGTTCGTCGCCGGCGCGAACCAGCTCGCCAGCGTATCGCTCGATGCCCGCGTACGCGGGCCCGTCGGGGAGCCGGACGTGGCCGCGGTCGTGCACGCACGCTCGATGGTGCTGGCAGGCCGCCGCGTCGACTTCGCGGACGTGGGCGTGCGCGGGTCGCTGCACGACCTCTCGGTGAAGGTGCAGGCAGAAGGTCCCGACATTCCGCGCGTGGACCTGAGCGCCGCCGTGCAGGTCGGCCGCGGCGTCGCGATTCACCAGGCGCGTCTCGCGCTCGGTCGCGCCGCCGACCACGTCGTTCTCTCGGTACCGACGGCGACGGTCGAGGACGGGGCCATACGCGTGGACGGCGCGCGCATCGAGGGCGCGGGCGGTCCTGTCGGGGCATCGTTCGAGGCCGACGCAGGACACCTGCGCGTGCGCGCCACCAGCGAGGGTCTCGATCTCGGCGTGCTCGCGCGCGTCGGCGGCCTGCAGTCGACGGTCGCGAGCGGCGTGCTCGCTTTCGACATCGACGCAGACGTGCGCCGCGACCGGGCCACGGGGCGCGCGGCTGTCCGCCTCGATCGAGGCGCGTTCGGCGCGACGCGCGGCGTGTCGGGCGCCGTGGAGGTCGCGCTCGACGGCCGCCAGGTCCGGGGACGCTTGCGCGCCGAGGCCGCCGACGTGGGGTCGATCGATGTCGATGCGCCGAAGCTCGTGCTGGCGGGCGAAGGGCCCCTTTCTGCGCTGAGCTGGCGGCGCGCCCGAGGCGACGTCACGCTCGAGGGCCGGGCGGATCTCGCCAAGCTTGCCGAGCTCGTACCCGTCGAGCGATCGCCGCTCGCGCAGGCGGCCGGCCACGTCACCGTCGCGGGGCATCTCGCGCGGGCCGACGCGGGCGATTCGACGCCCGACGTGCGGCTCGCGATCACGACGCAGGGACTGCACCTCGTGCCCAAGGTCGACGCCGTCCGCGACATCGACGGCGTCTGGGTGGTGCCCGACCCGCCATGGCACCTCGACGGCATCGACTTCGCCGTCGACGCGCGCATCGAGGGCGCCACGGGCCGCGTGGAAGTCGGCGTGACCGCCCGCGATACCCAGGGCCCCTTCGTGCAGCTCGACGCCGCGTGCCCACGGTTCCCCTCGGCCGACATGCTCCGCGATCCGCCGCGGGTCGCCCGCGATCTGCGCACGACGGCGTTCGACGTGCACGTGACGGTACCGCGCCGCGACCTCGGAGGTTTACCCGCGATGCTCCGGCAGGACTTCGTTTCGGGCGCGATCGAGGCCGATGTGCGCGCGTCCGGGACGATGCTCGCCCCGCGCGTCGACGCGACCGTGACGGTGCACGATTCGGTCGTCGGCAGCGCGGCGCGCCCCATGCCGCTCGAGCTCGACCTCTCGGCCCACTACGACGGCCGCCACGCCAACGTCTCGCTGAAAGCAAACGTGGAGAATCGGGAGGTGCTCGCGTCGGAGGCGCAAGCGGACCTGGACGCCGCTTCGCTCGTGGCCGGGACCGCGGGCGCGCTGCCGTGGACGGCGTCGGCGCGCGCGCACTTCGACGCCCTGCCGCTCAAAGCCATCGCGGCGCTCGACGACAAGACGGTCTCCGGCCGCGTGAGCGGCGATGTGACGCTCGACGGATTTCACCGCGATGCGGGCGCCGAGGCCGATCTCTCGATCGACGGGCTGCGGGTCGGCACCGTTGCATACGAATCGGGCACGGTCACGCTGCGGGCGCGCGAGGGGCACCTCGGGGGCGAGGTGCGCATCAATCAGAGCGATGGGTTCGTCGACGCGAAGGTCGACGCCGACGCGGCGTGGGGCGCGGCGATGGCGCCGGTGCTCGCCACGGACCGCCCGTTGAAGGCGGACGTCGCGTCGAAGAACTTCCGCATCGCGGCGCTCTTGCCCTTCGTCGACAGCTTGCTCGACCGGCTCGACGGTCGACTCGACTCCGACGCGCACCTCGAGCTCGACCCGAAGACGCGCCAGGCCCACCTTGCGGGCACCCTGTCGCTCGCCAAGGGCACCCTCGAGGCGAGCGCGGGGGGCGGCGAGTTCCACGACATCTCGGCCCAGGTGAGCCTCGCGCCCGACGGCTCGTTCGCCATCACGAAGCTCTCGGCCTCCGGGATGACGGGCCATCTCGACCTCACCGGTTCCGGACAGATGGATGGCTTGCGCCTGCGATCGGCGAAGGCGACGGTCACCATTCCGAAGAACGCCGCGATCCCCGTGACGGCGGGCGGAGCGGAGCTCGGCAGCATCGACGGCCGCATCGAGCTCTCGGCGGCGCAAGGCCAGGGCGCTCTGCGCCTGCAGGTCGCCGTGCCGTCGATCCGGGTGACGCTCCCCGAGGCTTCGTCCGCGGACGTGGCGTCGCTCGGCGCGATGACCGACGTGCGCATCGGCGCGCATCGTGGCAACCCCGCCACGTTCGTGCTGCTCCCGGAGCACCCGGCCCAGGCGCCCGCGAAGGAGCAGGCATCCGAGGGGCTCGCCGTCGCGGTGCAGATCGGCGACGCAGAGGTCGTCCGGGGCACGGACCTTCGCGTGCACCTCGACGGACAGGTCGCGGTCCAGGGCGCGAGCGTCTCGGGCCGCATCGTCCTCAAGCGCGGAGGAGTCCTCACCGTCCAGGGCAAGACGTTCACCGTGGAGGACGGGACCGTGACCTTCGCCGGGACCGACCCTTCGAACCCACAGGTGGTGGTGCGTGCGGGCTACACGGCGCCCGACGGCACGATCGTGTACGCGGCCTTCGTCGGTCCGCTCAAGACGGGCAAGGTCACGTTGAGCTCGGAGCCGTCGTACCCGAGGCAGGAGATCGTGGAGCTCTTGCTCTTCGGTACGACCGGGGGACCGCAGGCGCAGAGCCCGCAGCCGGATGCGACGGGCACCGTCGTGGGCTCGGTCGGGGGCGAAGCGGCCCAGCCGCTCAACCACGCGCTCGACCAGATGGGCCTCGGCTCCGTGCGCGCCGACGTCGATACGACGAGCTCGGCCAACCCGCGACCGGAAGTCGAAATCCAGATCGCGCGCGACATCTCGCTCAAGGTCGCGGTCGTCGTGGGCCAGGTGCCGCCGGGAGTCAACCCGGACCACACGCTGCTCACCGTCGGATGGCGCTTTCTCTCGAGGTGGTCGCTCGCCTCGACGCTCGGCGACGCGGGCACCACCGTCTTCGATCTCCTCTGGCAGCGCCGCTACTGAGCGCTCCGCTGGTGCCGGCATCCAAAGCCGCCCTCGCCAGTATTGAGGCCGAATTGATCCGCGACCTGATACGAAGTGCCGCCCGTGTCCTCGCCCAACCGAAGCTCCCCGGCCCTCCTCGAAGCCGCTGTCGTCGTCGTCACCGTCGGCTCCCTGATCCTTCTTCTCGCGTGGGACATGTCGCCCGCATCGTTCGGCGCGCGCGCACACGACATGCTCGGCGCCGTCCCGCTCGGGGCCGTCGCCGTCGTGTGCATCCTCCAGCCACTCGTGCGCCGCGCGTCCCGGATGGAGCTCCTCAAGAGCGCGTTGCTCGCCGCGGCGTTCCTCTTCTGGGCGGCCAATCAGCTGTGGCCCGACGCGCCGCGGGCCACGCTGTTCAACGACCTCGCGATCGCGCTCTTCGTCGCCGACATCGTGGTGCCCTGGGGAACGTAGACCGTTTGCTGGTGTCCGTGCGTATGAGGCCGGACAACCATGCGAAACCTCGTCGTCACGTGCAGCGCGCTCGCCGTGGGCGCTCTGTCGGTCCTCGTCGCCGTATCCCATCCCCTCGCGCACCCGCAGCAGCATCCGCCGCTGCAAGGCGACCCTCAGCCGCCTCTCGAGGGCTCGGATCCGCCCGTGACGGACCCCCGCCAGGGCCCGCTGGCCGCGGGTGGCGGGCCGCTCACCGTCGACAAGCCGCCGGTCGACGGTCCCACGATGGCCGCGCCGCCGCTCAGTCTGACGGCGTCGGACGGGTCAGGGCTCGTGCTCGCCGAGCTGCGCGCCAACGCGGTCGTCGAAGGCCCGCTCGCGTTCACCGAGATCCGCCTCGCGTTCGACAACACGGAGAACCGCGTGCGCGAGGGCACCTTCAAGATCACGCTGCCGCAGGGCGCGAGCCTGGGGCGGTTCGCGATGAAGATCGGCGATGCGTGGCAAGAGGGCGAGGTCGTCGAGAAGGCCCACGCGCGAAGGGCGTACGAGGACTTCTTGCACCGCAAGCAAGACCCGGCGCTCATGGAGCGCGGCGTCGGAAACGAGTTCACGGCGCGCGTGTTCCCGATCCCCGCGCGCGGGCGCAAGGAGCTCGTCGTCAGCTACGCCGAGGAGCTCGCGGGCGACAAGCCGTACACGTTTCCGCTGCGCGGCCTGCCCGAGCTCGGCGAGCTGGATGTCTCGGTCACCGGCGGGCAAGGCGAGGCGCCGCAGCGCTTGCATCGCGAGCACGTCGCCCCGGTCGCGGACTTCGTCGTGAAGAGCCCCGGTGGATCGCGCGGCGTCGTCCGGAGCGGCAACCTGGCCGTCGCGACGATCCGGCCCGTGGCCGAGGCGCTGCCCGATCCGGTGCGCAGCGCGGTCGTTCTCGTCGACACGAGCGCCTCGCGCGCCCTCGGTCTCGCCGACGAGATGCGGAGCGTCCGCGCGATGCTCCGCGGGCTCGGCGAAGAGGGCTTGCAGGGACCCACCGTCAGCGTGGCGGCGTTCGACCAGGACGTCGCCCCCATCTTCCACGGCGACGCGAAGGCCTTCGGCGACATCGAGATCGCGCGGGTGCTCGCCCGGCGCGCGCTCGGCGCATCCAACTTCGAGCGGGCGCTCACCTGGGCGCGCGACGAGGCCAGGCGGCTCGGCGCGACCCGCGTCATCGTCGTCAGCGACGGCGTCGCCACCGCGGGCAACACCGACGCCGCGGGCCTGGCCACCGTGGCCCGCTCGCTCGGCGACGGCGGCGCGCAGCGCCTCGACTTCGTCGCCGTGGGAGGCCTTCGCGACGACGCGCTCGCCCACGCGCTCGTCACCGCCGGTCTCGCGCGCGACGGCGTCGTCGCGGACGCGAGCGACGGGCCCGCGGCGGTCGACCGGCGCCTCGAGGCCGAGACGCGCTCGAACCTCGCCGTCGCCGTCCAGGGCGCCACGTGGTCGTACCCGACGAAGCTCGATGGCGTGCAGCCGGGCGACGACGTCCTCGTCTACGCCGAGCTCCCCGAGGGCGCGCCGCTGCGGGTGACCGTCGGGGACCGAGCGCCGCAGACGCTCGCCGCGAAGTCGGTCGACCGCCCGCTCGTCGAACGCGCCTGGGCGCGCGCCCGGATCGCGAGCCTGGAGGCCGAGGAGCGCGAGCACGGAAAGAACCCCGAGATCGAACGCACGATCGTCGATCTCTCGACCAAGCACCGCGTGCTCAGCGAGTACACCGCCCTGCTGGTGCTCGAGACCGAAGCCGACTACGCCCGGTACAGCATCGACCGCACCGGCCTGCCCGACGTGCTCACGATCGCCGAAGGGCGGCTGGCCTTCTCCAAGCGCGGCGCGCTCGTTGCCACCGGGCCGGTCGCGTCCAAGCCCGCCGCCGAGCCGATGGGCCAGTTCGCCAAGGGCGCCCCGCAGGACAGCCGCGAGCAAGAACGCAAGGACGACCTTTCGAACGGGGCGGCCCCCCCGCCGCCAGCGGCCGAACGATCTGCGGTCGCAGCGGACGGTATCGCAGCGTCGGAGGTCGGCATGCTCGGCGGCCTCGCGCTCGCCGGTGAGGGCGCGGTCGCCGCGGGTGCCGGCGGCGGCGCGGGCCTCGTCGGTCACGCGACCGGCACTCGCGCCCGCGGCGAAGAAGGATCGATGGGCAACCCCAACGCGCCGATGCGCGCCGCATCGGCGGCGCCCACGATGGCCGCGCCCATGATGGCCCCACGCACCATGGCGCCCGCGGGCGGTGCCATCGCCGTCGCGCGTCCTCAGCAAGAGAGCGCGCCCGTGGCCGAAGAGCCCAAGATCGACCCGTACACCGGCAGGTTCAAGGCCGTGAAGAGCCGCCTCGCGCAACACGACGCGGCCGGCGCGTACGCCCTGGCCGGGTCATGGCAGGCGTCCGAGCCGGGCGACCTGCTCGCGCTCACCGCGCTCGGCGAATCGGCCGAAGCCCTCGGCGACCCGGGCATCGCCGCGCGCGCCTACGGCTCGATCATCGATCTGTTCCCGTCGCGGGCCGACCTGCGACGCTTCGCGGGCGAGCGCCTCGAGCACCTGAGCGGCGGCTCCGCGCTCGATCTCGCGATGGATACCTTCGACAAGGCGCGCGCCGATCGCCCCGACCACCCCGCGAGCCATCGTCTTGCCGCCTTCGCGCGGCTACGCAAGGGCGACTACGCGGGCGCCTTCGACGTGATGCTCGCGGGCCTCGCGCGCCGGTACCCGGACGGCCGCTTCCCCGGCGTCGACCGCATCCTGCGCGAAGACCTGGGCCTCATCGCCGCCGCGTGGATGAAGGCGGAGCCCGCGCGCGCGAACGACATCATGACGCGCCTCAAGAACGCCGGCGGCACCATCGAGGACCGCCCGTCGCTCCGCTTCGTCCTCAACTGGGAGACCGACTCGAACGACGTCGACTTCCACATCCGCGACGCCCACGGCGGCCACGCCTACTACGCGTCGCGCCAGCTCCCGAGCGGCGGTGAGCTCTACGCCGACGTCACCACGGGCTACGGGCCCGAGTGCTTCGTCATCCGCGAGCCGCGCGCCGGCCGCGCCGGGCCGTACACGCTGAGCGCGCATTATTTCTCGCGCGGGCCGATGGGGTACGGGATGGGCAAGCTCGAGATCGTGGACCACGACGGTCACGGCGGGATCAAGATCGAAGAGCGGCCGTTCGTCGTGATGCAGGACCACGCGTTCGTGGATCTGGGGACGGTGCTGTGAGAGCGCGGTCCTATCGCTGTCCGAGCCCGGTCTTGTGTCGCCGGGGCAGACGCACGGTGGGCTCGTCTTCTTCCTGCGCTTCTCGCACGACCTCGGCGATGACATCGTGCAAATCGTGGAACTGTTCGGCGGTCGGTTCGCCGATGGGCCACAAGCTCGCCAACTGACGACAGACCTCGACCGTCAACTGCAGGCGCCGTTCCAGCGGGGATGGGGTCAGGCGTGCGATGTACAATTCCGCCCGGGCAAGCGCGGCCTCGACATGCGCCCTCGCGTCGACGGGCACCACGAAGCGAACCTCTGAAATAGCGGGAACTCCGCCTTGAGTCGCCATGGGAGCTCCCACCTTGGCAGTGGGAGCGGCCGGCATGAATGGATCACTCGTCTGTCAAGAATCGCGAATGGCCAAAGCCGCTGGCGCGCCTTTCTCTCGTATGACAAGACTTGGCAATCATGGCGACGGGGGTCCTTCGCGCGCCGACCGAGCGAGACACCGTGCCCGGCTCGTACGCGCTCGAGCTGCTCCGCCTCGTCGCTCGCTGGGACGTCTCGGCGGAGGATCTGCTGGCGGCCACCCCCCTGTCCGAGGCGCGCCTCGAGGAGCCGGAGGCGCGCATTCCACTGGCGACCATGAATGCGCTTGTCGCTCGAGCGAAGACGCTCACCGGGGAGCCGGGCCTCGGCTTCTACCTCGGGATGCAGAAGCGGATCTCGATGTACGGCTACCTCGGCTTCGCGATGATGAGCGCTGCCACGGTCCGTGAGTGCCTCGAGCTGGCGGTCCAGTTCACGCCGATCCTCACGTCGGCGCTGACGCTGCGCCTGCAGGTCGAGGGGGCCGCCGCGGCGCTCGTCATCGAGCGGCAACTCGACATGGGCGACGCCGGCGACGCCGCCGACTTGTCGCTCGTCGTCGGGCTTTCTCACCTGGGCGTCGCCCTCACCGGGCGGGACTTCTCGGGGGTCGCCGAGTTCGAGATGCCGGAGCCGGAGTACTACCCGCGGTTCTCGCACCTGCTTCCTGGCGCGCGGTTCGGGCAAGCCTCGACGCGCGTGGTCTTCGACGCGGCGAGCCTCGACTTCCCACTCGCGACGGCCGACCGCGCGGCGATGCGCCTCGCGCGGGCCGAATGCGAGGGTGCCTTCGCGGCGCTCGAGTTCGATTCGAACATCGGCGGCCGCGTGCGCCGTGCTCTGCGGGCGCGCGGCACCCATGGCGGGCTCGAAGGGGTCGCGGCCGACCTCGGGTTGTCGCCACGCACGTTGTCGCGCCGGCTGGCCGAGCAGGGGCTGTCGTTCTCCGATCTGGTCGACGTGGAACGCCGCCAGCAAGCCATGGCGCTGCTATCGCGCCCCCAGGTCTCGCTCGACGACGTGAGCGATCGTCTCGGCTATTCCACTGTGCCCAACTTCGTGCGGGCCTTCCGCCGATGGACGGGCACGACGCCCGGCGCATACCGTCGGTCGCTCCGCGGGACGCTGGCGCCAAGTGGACAAACTTTGACGTGAAGCGAGCTTGGCGCAGTAGCGCCGAGTGGTAGTTCGAGCGGCGCGCTCCGGAGGCGCACCGCGTGAACAAATCCCATGCCATCGGATTGCTCGCCGCTCTCGCGCCGGCGCTGGCCGCCTGCGGGAACAGCAAGATTGGCAACATCAGCGACGCCGGCTCGTTCGACGCGTGCGTCGCCTCGCTGAGCTCCTGCTCCATCGCCGAGATGGACGCCGAATCCAAGATGGAGATGGCATGCTCGAGCCTGACCATGATCCCCATCCCGCTGGACGACGGTGGCGACTACGGGCCGGTGACGCTCCCCGCGGGCCCGTACGGCGGACAGATGGAGTGGAACCAGGGCGCCGGCACGGCGTACGTGAATCCCGTCAATGCCTTGGAGCCGATCTGCCTTCCCACCGGCGTCGAGACGTTCGACGAGCCGGCGGCGGTCAACGCCCAGATCCTGAATCTCCGGGGCCTCGACCACTCTCTCTATACGGTCTTCCGGCCCGCCTGCATGAAGGACGGCGAAACCTATCCTGTCATCACCTGGGCCAACGGTACCTGCGGCGAAACCCAAGGGTACGCCCCGCTGCTCACCGGCCTGGCGTCGTACGGGTTCGTCATCTTCGCGTCCAACTCGACATGGACCGCCACGTCTCCCACGAACACGGTGCAGCTGCGCGCGCTCGATTACGCGAAATACGTCAACGAAGATCCGACGAGCATCTTCTATCAAAAGCTCAATCTCGACGAGATCGGCGCCATGGGTCATTCGCAGGGCGCCCAGGCCACCGAGAACGCGGCGAGCGACCCGCGCATCAAGGCGGTCATGTTCTTTAGCGGGGGCACGTCGAACTACCAGCCGTTCGTGTACATCTCGGCGGACAGGGACGTCACCGCGACCTCGCCGGCCTCACTGGCCGACGCCGCCGCCGCCGCGACGCAGCCGGGCGCCTGGATCTTCTACCATCAGGTGCTGGAGACGGGCGGGAACGCGACCGGACACCTGGTGCTGATGGAGCAGCCGGACCGCGTCGTCGGCATGACCGTCGCGTGGTGGCAGTACCAGCTGAAGGGCGATCCGACAGCCAAGAGCATGTTCGTCGGCCCCGACTGCGTCCTCTGCGAGACCGACGGCGGCGAGTACGAGTACGGCCACAACAGCCTGCTTCAGTGACGGCCTGCGCCCCGAATGCATCAGCCCGACGACGACGCCTCATCCACCCACCGCACCCACTTCAGATCCCGCACGAAAATCGTGTAAAGCACCGGCACGAGCACCAGCGTCACGATCGTCGCGAACGTGAGCCCGCCGATCTGCGCATAGCAAAGCGGCTCCCACAGCGGCCCCCCGTGCTCGGCCAGCGGGAAGAGCCCGAGCACGGTCGCGACGACCGTGATGAGCACGGGCCGCAGGCGCATCAGGCCCGCGTCGAGCAGCGCTTCGCGCATCGGCTCGCCGCGCTCGTGCATCTCCTCGATGAAGTCGAAGAGCACGATGATGTGACTGACGATGACGCCCATCAGGCTGATGATCCCGAGGATCGCCATGAAGCCGAGCGGAGCGCCCGTCACGACGAGCGACGTGATCGCCGCGACGACGCCGTAGGGGAGGGCCGCGAACACGATGAGCGGCTTGACGGCGTTCTTGAACTGAACGACGAGCGCCACGTAGATCGCCACGACGAGCAGCAGCGCGACGAGCGCCATCTGCGCGAAGCTCTTGGCTTGCTCCTCCTTTTCGCCCGCGATCTCGATCGTGTACCCGGGCGGTAGCTCGCGCGACAGCGCGTCGATCTTGGGCATCATGGCGCCGAGCACCTCGGACGAGAGCACGCCGGACACCGGGAAGGCCGACACCGTCACCGTGCGAAACTGGTTACGCCGCCGGATCTTCTCGGTCTGCGTCGAGTACCGGAGGCGCGACACCTGCCCGAGGGGGACCTTGTCGGTGCCATTGGCTCCATACACGTAGAGATCGTTCACCTCGCTGAGGCCCGTGCGCTCGTCGGCGCGCAGGCGCACCACGATGTCGATCTGGCGCTCGCCCTCGCGGAACTGGCCGACGGTCGTGCCGTTCATCGCGCCCGCCGACGAGCGTGCGATGTCGAGGTTGGTCACTCCGGCCAGGTTGGCGCGGTCGGGATCGACCTGCAGCTTGATGGCGAACGTGTCGGCGCCCCAGTCGTCGCGCACGCGCGTGGCCGTGGGCTCGGCGCGGAAGATCGCCTTGGCGCGCTCGGTGATGTCGCGCAGTTCGTCGATGTCGTCGCCCGCGATGCGGATGGCGACCGGGATGCCCACCGGCTTGCCCGTCTCGAGCTGCCGCACGTCGACGCGCGCGCCCGCGATGCGCCTGGAGAGCGCCGCTTGCAGCACCGGGACCAGGGGGTTGGTGATCTCTTTGTCGTTCACCTGGAGGATCAGCTGCGCGTAGTTGAGCTGCTGCAGCTCGGGCGAGACCGAGAACCAGAACCGCGGTCCCCCGCCGCCCACGAACTCGGTGATCGACGCCAGCACGCCCTTGTCCGCGTACTCTGGGTGCTCGCGTCCCCACGCGTCGCACGTCTCGGCGAGGACCGCTTGCACCTCGCGGGCCTTGGCGCGCGTCGCCGACAGCGGCGCGTCTTCCGGGAGCCAGACGTCGACGTACGACAGGTACGAGAGATCCTTGGGGAAGAATGCCTGCTTGAGATGCTTGGCGGTCTGGAAGCCCCCGGCAAAGAAGAACGCCGACACCACCACCACGACCAGGCGGTGATCGATCGCCCAGCCGACCGCCGAATAGTAGAGGCGCCCGAATCCCCGCGACCTGCGCTCGACGGCCGTTGGCTCGGCCTTCTTGGGCTTGCGTAGCAGTGTGCCACCGAGCAACGGCACGAACGTCATCGAGCCGATCCGCGACGCGACGAGCGACAGCGTGAGGACGACGGGCAGGCTCCAGATGAACTTGCCGACGTCCCCCGTCAGCGTGAGAAACGGCAGGTAGGCGGCGATGTTGGTGATCGTCGCGAAGATGATCGCCGTCGCGAGCTTGGTCGGCCCGAGCCACGCCGCGATCCGAGGCTTCCACCCGGCGCCGATCGAGTGCTTGATCGCGTCGCTCGCGACGACGGGATCGTCGATGAGCAGCCCCAGCGCAATGATCAGCGAGGCGATCGAGATCTGCTGGATGTCGACGCCGAAGAGCGCCATCAGCCCGAACGTCATCGCGAGCGTGAGCGGGATCGAGAGCGCGAGCACGATCGCCGTCCGCCACTCCCAGAAGCCGACGAGCGCCACGACGACGACGATCGCGATGGCCTCGTAGAGGGATTTCATGAAGAGCGTGACGTTCTCCTCGACCTGCAGCGGCTGATCGGAGGTGCGCTGGATGACGAGATCGTCGGGCAAGAGGCGCCGCACGCGCGCGAGCTGCGCGTCGACGTCGCGCCCGAAGTCGGCGATCTGCGCGCCCGACCGCATGTTGACGGCGAGCGTGACGGCGCGCCGGGTCTCGAGCGTGCCGCCCGCCCCGCGGGTCGTCAGAAAGTTGAGAAAGCGCGGCGGGCTCCGGTACTCGCGGTGCACGTCGACGACGTCGCGCAGGTACACCGACGCCCCCTGGCTCGACGAGCCGATCGACACGTCGCTGATCTGCGACACGCTCGTGAAGGCGCCCGACGGGTCGATGGCGACGTTCTTGCCGCCGACCTCGATGACGCCGCCGGACGCGGTGATGTTGCGAGCGCCGAGGATGCTCGCGAGCCGGGTCGGGTCGAGCCCATATGCGGCGAGCTTGGACTGGGAGTAATCGAGGTCGATCTGCTCGGGGAGCACGCCCGACCGCGTCACCTTGGACACGATGGGCACGGCCTCGAGGTAGCGCTGCAGCGTATCGGTGAAGAGATCGAGCTCGTGGTAGCTGTACCGCGCGCCCGCCACCGCGGTGAGGGCGTCGCGGGCCTTGTCGGGGTCGCGGACGATGGCGGCGAGCCACACGTCGGGGTGCAGCTCCTCGAGCCTCAGGTGCTCCTCGGCAAAGTCGTGCAGGCGCGCGCGGAGCGCCACGTCGTCGAGCTTGGTAGCGAGGTCGAGGCCGAGAAAGCCGGGGTTCTGCAGGTAGCGCGCATCGCGCGTGCCCGGCAGGCTCTCGAAGTAGCGCTTCGCGTCGCCGCCGAGCGACTGCATCGCGCGCGGGTCGACCTCGGGCGGATAGCTGACGATCAGGGTCGCCCGCGGCCCGGCGTCGGCCGCGCCCGCGCGGACCCCGCGGATCGCTTTCACCACGGCCGCGGCGCGCACGTCGAGCTCGACGTCGCTGACGCGCGGGCTCGCGACCGTGAGCATCAGCGTCGCCGTGTCGCCGTAGTCCTTCTGGAACACGATGGGCCCGGCGCCCTGGGGCAGGTCGTGGATCGAGTCGAGCCGGCCCTGGATGTCGTCCCACTCCTTGGCGCGATCGACCACGCTCTCCTTGAGCGTGACGTTCACGATGGCCACGCTGGTGCGCGCGATCGACTCGATCTTCTCGATGTTCGAGCTCTCGGCGATCTTTTGCTCGATCTTGCGGGTGACCAGCTCCTCGACGTCCTTGGCCTCCGCCCCAGGCCAGCTGCACGTCGCCACCGCGACCCGCACCTCGATCGTCGGGTCCTTGGCCTTGGGCATCCGCAGGTACGAAAGGACGCCCCAGAAGACGACGAAGGCGAGGGCGACCCAGGCGACGTGCCGGTTCTCGCTGAAGTAGCGCGCCGTGTTCTTCTCGCTCGCGACGAGCGCGATGTCGCGCGCGAGCTCCTTGCCCTCGTGCGAATCGGGGGAAGGGCCGGGCGGCGGGTCGCTCACGGCACGACCTCGACTTCTTCGCCGTCCGAGAGCAGACCGGCGCCGAGCACCACCACGTGCTCGCCACCCGAAAGGCCCTTCTTCACCGGGATGACCCGCCCGAGGTAGTCGCCGAGCTCCACCACGCGCGCGTGCGCCGCCGTGCGACCGCTCGCCGCGTCGACGACGAAGACGGCGAAGGCCTGCTCGCGCCCGGGCGCGCGGACGATCGCTGACAGCGGAACGAGCGGCGCGTCGCCTTGCCCCTCTTGCACCGCGGCGATCGACAGCGCCGCCACCATGCCCGACTTCAGGCGCCCGTCGCCGTTGGGGATGGTGACCTCGGCCTCGAAGACGCGGCTCTTCGGATCGGCCGACGGCGAAATGCGCGAGATGCGCCCCGCGAACGCGGCGCCCGGAAACGCCTCGGCCGACACCGCCTGCGCCGCGCCGAGCTGCACCCGCGGCAGGACGATGTCGGGCACCGCGAAGATGGCCTTCACCGACGACACGTCGGCGACCGTGAACGCCATCGTCCCGGGCGACGCGAGCGTCCCCACCTCGATCGATCGCTTGAGCACGACGCCCGCCATCGGCGACCGGAGCGACGTGTCGGACAGCGAGGTCGCCGCTTGCTCCTCGCGCGCGTTCGCGCCCGCCGCCGAGGCCAGCACGCTATCGAGCTTGGTGCGCGCGTTCTCGAGCTCGATGTTGCCGACGCTCCCGCTCTTGACGAGGGTTTCGGCGCGCGCGAGGTCGCGCCGGGCTTGCTCGACGGAGGCCTTCGCCTGGGCCGAGTCCGCGCGCGACTCCTCGAGCTTTTGCACGTATTCGGTCTTTCGCAGCGCCGCGAGCTCCTGGCTCTCGCGCACCGAGTCGCCCTCTTGCAGGATGCGCGGCTTGCCGTCGACCCCGCTCGTCTTGGCGATGGACTCGACGTACCCGCCGACCTTGAACGCCATGTCGACCCGCGTCGCCGGCTCGATCTGCGCCGAGTACCGCGTGCCGGTCCCGCCCGCGAGGCGATCGACCACCGCGACCTTGACGGCCGGGACTTCTTTCTCGCCGATCGCGGTCCGCCGACAGCCGCCGGCGGCCACGACGAGCGCGATGGCGAGAGCCAACCGACCAACCATGGAGCGTGCCTCCCCGCGCGGAAGCGCTCTTTCACCTCTACTACGGCCGCGCTGGGGCGGGGCGCCTCAATCGAGCGGCTCGGCCCGCCTCTCCGACTTACGGCGCCTTCGCGATCGCTTTCACCGCGCGATTGTCCATAAGCCCGCGTTGATCGTCGTCGTTTGCGCACCGCCGTTGAGCACTTCGACGACGACGGTCGCCCCCGCGGGGATGACGTGCTCGTTGTCTTCGCCAAATCCGAGCAGCGTGTCCGTCGTCGAGGAGGGGCCGCTGCGCGAGCCCTCGAACCGCGTCACCCGCACGAGCGCCGGGCTCACCCCCGTGGCGGCGACATAGAGCCGGGTATCGCGCTCGAACGGACCAAGCTGGATGACCCCCGACTCGCCGGGCGCCAGCGTGAACGAGTCCGCGTCGACCTGCATGCGCTCAGCGGTGCGGCGCCGGGACCGGCGGTAGCTTGTCGTCCCACGACGTTGGCGCGGGCGGCGTTGGCGCTGGCGGCGGTGCGGCGAGGGCCTCGGTGGCGGCGCGTCGGTCGGCCTGCACGGCGGGATCGGCGTCGCCCGTCGGATCGAGCGTGCGCGCGTCGTCGAGGTTCTTGAGGCACGACGCCCAGCGGGATGCGGCGCAGTCTTCGCGCGCCGCGGTGCGCAGCGCCAGCGCTTGCACGCGCGCGTGCTCCTTGGCCAGCCACTCGGGCGATGGATTGTCCGGGCCGATCTCGTGCGGGTGCAACCAGTGGGCGAGGGTGGGACCGAGGGTCCACGTGAAGAGCGCTGCCAGGGCGGCGGCCAGAACGAGGCTCGTCGTGCGCGAGAAGAGGCGGCGAGGCGGCTGCGCCTTGCCCTCGGCCGCCACCGCGGCGGCCTTGCGGGCGATCGCCTCGCCGCGGGCCCGCGATTGGGCAGGGTCGATGCCCGCTTCGGCGAGCTCGCGATCCACCTGCTCGGGCGAAAGGGCGAGGATGCGATGCATCTCGCGCTCGGCCTCGTCGTCTTCCGACATCGTCTCGAGCGCGCGCATCGTCTCGGTGGCCGTGGGCTTGCGCGGAGTCGTCATGCCGGGCGCCCTTCTTTTTGCTCCTCGGCGTCCTCTTTGGCAATGCGCTTGGCGCAGCGGGAGAGGCGATCGCGCGCATCGTAGATGGCGCTGATGGGGAGGCCGAGGGGCGCGGCCTGGTCGGCCGGCTTGGCGATGCCCGCGGTCACGAGGTCGAGGACCTGGAGGGCGAGGGTGTCTTGCGCCAGCGCAAGGCGGAGCTGCTCGAGGCGGGCGGCGTCGCGTGCCTTCAGGGCTTCGGGGGAGGAAGCGGGATCGGCGTGCGGGTCGGGGGCGTCTTTGACGTCGTCGAAGGGGGCTTCGTGGCGGTAGCGGGCGCTGTGACGCTCGTGGCTCAAGGTCCTGCGGACCGCGGCCATCATGTAGTCGCTGATGTCCACGCCTTCGGCCGGGTTCCACCTCGTCCTGCCGTCGAGGAGCCGAGCGACGGCCGTCTGCACCGCATCCGTCGCCTCGGAAGGTGAGGCGCCGAACTTGGCGGCGAAGGCCTCGAGCGCCGGATTCAGCGCCTTCCAGTTGGCCCGGGCCACGGCCTCGCGCTGCGCCTGGCGGAGAAGTTGGTCGGGTGGTTCCCGCACGCGGACGGTCGCTACTTCCTACCGTTCAGGCTGCCGTGGGCTCGACCGAGACGCGAAATCCGAAGGCCTCAATCCGGCGCACCGGGGTGTTGGGGCGTGCGGGCCCCACTGCGCCCGATCGCCGTTAGCGCTCGCGTCCTCGGTCTCGGGAAAGCGTCAACAAGGTCTTTGTGAGGCGGTCCAGGCGCTCCTGCAGGTCGGCCAGCTGCGCCGCTACCTTGGGGTATTGCTCGGCCAGCGTCACGACATCGAGCAAATCCTGCCGCCTCTTGCTCGCCCTCCGGCTCGGCTCCTCGGCTGCGGCGAGCTTGAGCACCAGCATGTCCCCAGGCCTCGCGAGCCGGAGCTGAAATTCACCGGCGTCGACGAGACGAGCGCGAGTGACGGCGGCATCGATGCCGACGTCCTGCGCCGAGAACTGGACGGCCACCCGGCGGGAACGCGGAGCGTCGCCCGGGGCACGCCAATTGTCGCTGTGCGCGTGGCGTCCTTCGTGAACGAAGCCCGCTTTTTCGAGGGCCTGGCGTGGGATCTCCGCGAACGTTCGAACGGCGAGGTCGATGTCCAGCGTGGTTCGCGGCTCCTTCGACAGCATCTGCATGGCGACTCCCCCGATGAGCGCGTAGGGCGTTCTGGACGCCTCCAGAACGGCCACCACCGCCCGAAGCGGCTGCTGCTTCGTGTCGCTCGGCGAAAGTCCCATCGTCTCACTCCAAAGGCGATCGAGCGCGTAGCTCTGCGCCAATCGGTGCTGAACTTGCCGGCTCATGGGTTCGCCTGTCGATGAAGTGTAGCGAACATCGGCCAAGGACGGGACCACCGGCTCGGGCGTCCGTTCCCAGGCTTGCTGCGCACGCGATCGTCCCGCGATGGATCCGTTGTTCTCCTCGTCGGCGCAACTTCGCGATGCCCTGCTGCCAATGGCGCGCGGACGGTCGGACTCGCTCGGGGACATTTGGTCGCTCGCGCCCATCTTGCTCGACGGTTCGAGGCGCCGAGGCCGGACTGCAGACGACCGGAAAGTCGTCTTCTGTGACGGCGTCTTCACGCGCGACCCCGAGGGACGGGTCGTCTTTCACGGCGCGCGCGCTCCCAACCACGCCGATCTCACCGACGTCGTGCGACAGGTGCACAGGCGGGTGCTCGCGTGGTCGGCTCGAGATGGGCGTGTTCGCCGAAGCCGCGACGCGGCCGACGAGCCAAGCAAGCCTCGACGCATGTGCCGCGATGGCACCGGCTGCGGCGGTGCCCGGCGGGCGCATCGCACACCGGATCAAGAAGGTGCATGCTGGTCGCGCAAAGCACCGGGTGATGAGCCCCATCGAGTTTCTCGCGCGCCTGGCGGCGCTCGTGCCACCGCCGCGCTACCCGCTGGTGCGCTACAGCGGGGTGCTCGGTCCGCGCAGTCCGTGGCGGCGCGACGTGGTGCCCAAAGCGCCCGCATCCACCGGATGCGACAAGGCGGGTGCGCAATGCGCGAAGGCGTCGGGCGTGATGCGCGTAGCGGGCCCTGGGCCCACGGGGGCCGGCCCACGGAATCGTTCGGCCAGTGAACGAGCTCGGGCCGCGGTTGCTGGGCCACGCTCGCAGGCCGCGATCCCAACACGCACCACCCCGCTGCCCATCGCATCGCTCGTCGGGACAGAAGCCGACGTGCACCCCGCCGTAGCCCATATCCTCACCGAGCACGAGCTTCGACTCAATCCGAATGTCCTGAGCGTGGCCCACTGGAGCCGCCTTCTCGGCGGCGCCCTCTACGCGGCGACCACGCGCGTCGATTGGGCCACGCTGCTGCGTCGATCCTTCGAGGTGGACGTGCTGGCATGCGCTCGCTGCGGCGGGCGCCTGCGTGTGCTTGGCGAGGTCACCG
>Ga0302325_10003275_pt1 | contig 38356 bp, 29 predicted proteins | sample Palsa_T0_2_FD_201948 | JGI IMG/M metagenome (GOLD analysis project Ga0302325, IMG submission 201948) | Peat permafrost microbial communities from Stordalen Mire near Abisko, Sweden - Palsa_T0_2 | ecosystem: Environmental > Terrestrial > Soil > Palsa > Peat permafrost | place: Sweden: Abisko...
GTGGAACGAAGCCGTGCTGAAGTTCTGGGAAAGGTGATCGCGACGCCTCCACCCCTTGACTCCGCCCTGGCTTCGGCGCCTGCTACACGCCTTGGAGGTCGACGATGAAGCTCTATCACAACCCTTTGTCGCCCAATGTGCGGCGCGTCCGGCTCACGGCCGCGGTCCTCGGGCTCGAGATGGAAGAGAAGCGGCTCGACTTCGCCAAGGGCGAGCACAAGAACCCCGAGTATCTCGCGCTCAACCCCAACGGCGCCGTACCCACGCTCGTCGACGGCGATTATGTGCTCACCGAGTCGCGCGCCATCATGCAGTACCTCGCCTCCAAGAAGCCCGAGTCGGGCCTCTTGCCGCGCGACGAGGCCACGCGCGCCGACGTGACGCGGTGGCAGTTCTGGGACGCGGCGCACTTCTCCCCGAACGTGGCCACGATCGCGTTCGAGCGACTGCTCAAGGGCATGATGGGCTTGGGCGATCCGGATGCGCGAAAGATCGAAGACGCGCTCACGAGCTTTCGTCGCTTCGGCGCGGTGTTGAACAAGCGCCTCGAGGGCCGGCAGTACGTCGTCGGCAACGCGCTGACGCTCGCTGATCTCACGCTCGCGTCGTCGCTGATGTACGCCAAGCAAGCCGAGATCCCGCTGGCCGAGGTGCCCAACGTTCAAGCTTGGTTCGGGCGGATCAGCGATCTGGACGGCTGGAAGAAGACGAGCTCTTGACGTCGACGGTCACCGTACTTCGACCACCTGCTGGTACGTCGGCCGGTTGAGCCATTTGATCGACGGCACCGAGAGAAGGCCGAAGGCCTGGTGCTGCACGGCGTCGTAGGTCTCTACGGTTTCGCCGGGCATGTTCGTCTGCGCGTTGTAGAGCGTGGTGCCGTCCCACGTCGCCTGGGCGCCGATGCCACCGAGGTCGGTGAGGGCCTGGTCGAGCGCGGTGAGCACCCCGTTGCGGCAGTCGTCCATGGTGCCCGTGCCCGCGCATAGCAGCGCGCGGTACGCGTGGGAGCCGGGGACGGCGAGCACCGTCTGCAGCAGACGCTTCATGAACTCGTGGTAGCCGAACTCGAACGCCGAGCCTTCCGGGCCCGGCGCGTCGAGGCGGCACTGAAGCACGAGCCCGTTGCACGACGTCGGGTTGTCGTGCGTCATCTGGCCGTCGATCGCGGTGAGCTCCGGTAGGAGGGCGTCGATGAGGTGCGGGAACCAGGCGTCCATGAGCACCACCTGCGCGCGCTGATCGTAGATACCGTCGGCGTTGCGATCGCGACGCCACCCGCCGAGCCCCGGCTTGCCGTCGATCCATGCGCCCGAGCCCGCGTCGATCCACGCCTGCATCATCGTGACGACCTGCGTCTGCGTCGCGTCGAGCGAGCCCGCCTGCATGATCTGCAGCAGGAGAGGCAGGAGCTCCTCGGCACGGATGTCGGTGAACGCGGTGTCCGACGCGATCTCGACCATCTTGCCGACGTCGAACTGGCCGGCGGCCTGCACCGCGGCGAGCCGCTCGGCGAGCATGTCGATGCGATGGGTCGGTCCCCATCGGCCGGTGGCGTCGGCGGCCCACCACCCGGCCGCCGGCGAGTTGTTCCAGCTGGCGATCCAGCCCTGGGGCGGGTTGATGGCCTGCGGGTGCTGCGCCATCGGCATGAAACCCTGCCATTCGATGTCGCCGCTGTTCGGATCGCCTTGCGCGATGGGCGTGACGCGCGCGGGAAACGGGACCGAACCGCCGTATTGCGTGAAGTAACCGGCGGGCAGGTTCTTGTCGGACTGCCACTCGAAGCGGCCGTCGCCCCACACCGGCAAGTCGGGATCTTGGCCCGGATCGCGCATCGGAAAGAGGCCCGAATGCAGGTACCCGACGTCGGCCGCGTCGACGTACAGCCAGTTGAACGTGCCGGTGCTGCCGTTGAACAGCCGCTGAAAGTCGCCCGCGCTGTGCACGACGTTCGCGGACATCAACGCGAACGGCGCGGTTGTGTGGAGCTCTGCGCGAAACGTCGAGCGCTGTCGGGACACGACGACGGGCACCCCGCCGACTGTCGCCGTGGCGAAGACGTTGCCGTAGTGCGTACGCAGCACGCTGCGGGTGACCGTTTGCGGTTCGGACGACCCACCCGCGGACATGCTCGCGAAGGTCGGCGCCGACGTCCACGTGTCGGTGCGCGTGTAAAACTGCCGGCACAGCGGGCCCTGCCCGTCGTTGGCATCGAAGAGGTATCCGTCGGCGACGGGGAAACCAGTCGCGCTGAGCGATGTGGCCGAGCCGTCCATGTTGCACGTCTTCGAGACGCGAAGGTCGATGAGATCGGACTCCCCCGACGTGGCGCTCCACGCGTACGACGCCGTGTGCCCGATTGTGACGTACGGCGAATGGCCAAACACGATTCCGCGGCCGTCGAGGTCGAAGGGCGTCCCTCCGCTCGAGTGGACGGCCACTTCCCAGACCAGCTGCGGCACGAAGTACGCCGTCTGCGGGCCCATGACGGCGATGGGGTGCCCGTCGGTCGTCTGGTTGGCGTTGACGGCGATGAAGTTCGACATGCTGTCGGGCAGCCCGAATCCGGCAGCGCGCAGCCCCGCTTTGGCGCCGCGAACCGGGTCGAGCGCGACGGGCCACGCCCGAGGCGCCCCGCGAGCGTCGACGGACACCGTCGCGGACGACGTCGTCGCCGCGGCGGTGGAAAAGACGGAGATCGTCGTGAACGATCCGACGTCCCAGATGGCTGCGCCGGGGGCGAGCGTCTGCGGGCAGCTCTCGTCGAGCGTTGCGGGCGACTGGGAGAAGCTCGCGGCGATCGTTCGCCGTGCGTCGGGATCGTCCGCATGGCGGAAGTCGCGCCAGATCAAGCACGGAGCCGCGGCGACCTGCGTCGCGCTCGGCCCGAACGCCGGGTCGAGCTTCTGCAACAGAAGCTCGTTCAAGTTCTCGCCGCCGCCTCCCCCCGCGAAGAGCGACTGGATCAAGATGGCCGACGCGACGATGTCGTTGGCGACGAAGGGCGCCGGCGGCTGTCCACCCCGGATGAGCGTGTATTCGGGCGGCCTCCTCGAAGCGTTGGTGGTGGACAGCGAGTCGATGTACGCGTTGATCCCGGCGATGTCGGCGGCGATGTCGCTCGCGAACAGGGGGCCCAGTGGCCCGAACGCCGACTCGGCCTGCGTCGTCATCGCCGTCAGCTCGTCCTCGTCGTAGCCGGCGATCGACGCCATGTTCGAGTCGTACGAGAGGTAGCCATTGGCCGGCCCGAGAAACTCGGAGAGAGTCCCGCGGCCAATGTTCCGCAGGATGTCGTAGAGCCAGAGGCGATCCTCGGCCGAGGCGTACCCGACCCCGAAGAGCGCGTCCGCGCGCGTGGGACCCGACACGAACGGCACGCCCCACCCGTCGCGCTGGATCGTGACCGCGTTGCTCGACGGTGCCTTCACCGTCTCGGTGGATGCCACCGTTTGCGGCTGCAGGTTCCCGTCCTTGTAGTAGTTGCAGGCCAGGTTCGACGCCGCCTGGTGCGCGGCGAGCGACGCAGGCGGTTCGCATGACGTCGCCGTCAATCCGGGCTTCGCGTAGCTCAGGTCGCCGTAAAGCGTGAGCTGGTCCTCGAAGTTACGCGGCGGAGCAGTGGCGCTCCCTCCGGCCGAGTTGCCGTTGCTCCCTGGTGGAACGACGCTGAGAAAGAGCGATGGCGAACCGGCGGGCGCAGAGGATCCCGGACAGGCCCCCGCCGCGCCGAGTAGCCCCACCGCGAGCGCGACGCGGGCCACGTGGCCCACGCGGCGTCGGGCGAGAGCCCGCACGAGCATCAAAGCGACGCACCTGCGAGATACACGCGTCGCAATATGCCGCCCTCATGGGGTCGGCGACAATAGCTCTCGGGACACCGTACGACCCCCGCGGCCTCTTGCGGCACGAAGGTTGCGTCACCGCCCAGCGGAGGCAACGATGCAAATACGCGTTGGTTACGAGCTGGTCTACGGTTGCCCGCAACCGACTCCCATGATCTTCGCCCTGAAGATTCATCCGTCCCGCGACGCGGACATCATCGTGGCGGACGAGCTTCGTACGCAACCGTACGTTCCGGTTCGCCACGATCTCGACGCCTTCGGCAACTGGTGCAGTCGCTTCGTTGCCCCGGCCGGTGAGATCCGCATCTTCGGCGACGCTCTCGTCGAGGACAGCGGAGCGCCCGACCTCGTCGCGCCTGACGCGCCTCCTACGCCCATCGAAGCCCTGCCGCCACACGCTCTTCTCTACCTTGCGGGGAGCCGCTACTGCGAGACGGATCTGCTCGCTCCGATCGCCTGGGAGCTCTTCGGGCGGACGACCCCCGGATGGGCCCGCGTGCAAGCGATCGTCGACTTTGTCCACGATCACCTGCGATTCGGGTACGAGTTCGCGCGTGCGACGAGGACTGCGTGGGAGGGGTACCAGGAGCGGGTCGGCGTGTGCCGCGACTTTGCCCATCTTGCGATCGCGCTCTGCCGCTCGATGAACATCCCGGCCCGCTACTGCACCGGGTACCTCGGAGACATCGGCGTGCCCGCATCCAGCGCCCCGATGGATTTCTCGGGATGGTTCGAGGCGTTCCTCGACGGGCGCTGGTACGCGTTCGACGCGCGGCACAATATGCCCCGCGTCGGCCGGATCGTCATCGCTCGTGGCCGCGACGCCGCCGACGTCGCGATCAGCACCGCATTCGGGCCCACTCTTCTCAAGAGCTTCCGGGTCTGGACGGACGAAGTCGGCGATCGACGTCCGCACCACGCCTTCGCCACTGGGTGGGGGTCGGACGCCATGGTACCAGGCACTTCATGACTTACTGCGTGGGTGTTCTGTTGAACGAGGGGATCGTCTTCGCCTCGGATTCGCGCACCCATGCCGGGGTCGACAACTTTGCCTCGTTTTCGAAGATGACGGTCTTCGAGCGCGCGGGGGATCGCGTGCTCGTCCTGCTCAGCTCCGGCAATCTGGCGGGCACGCAGGCGGTCATCAGCGTCCTCAAGCAGCGAGGCGATGCCGCCGGAGACCAGCCGAACCTGTGGACGACGCGCACGATGTTCGACATGGCCGCCGTCGTCTCGGACGCGATGCGGGACGTCGAGAGTCGCGACAAGGGGAAAAACGAGCTGGTCTTCAATGCGTCGTTCTTGCTCGGTGGGCAGATCAAGGGCGAGGCTCCTCGCCTCTTTCGCATTTATGCCGAGGGGAACTACATCGAGGCCGGCGCCGATACGCCCTACCTTCAGACGGGAGAGACCAAGTACGGCAAACCGATTCTCGACCGCGTCGTCACTCCCGCCACCAGCCTCGCCGACGCCTCCAAGTGCGTGCTCGTTTCGTTCGACTCGACGATGCGCAGCAACCTGTCCGTCGGCATGCCGATCGACATGGTCTGCTACTCGGGGGGCACGCTGGCGGTCAGCATGCGGCGCAAATTCGATCGGGGCGATCCGTACTTCGAGGCGCTTAGCAAAGGATGGAGCGAGGGCGTTCGCACCGTGTTCAGTCAGTTGCCCTCGCTCGAGTGGTAGGGCCCCGCGGGTGACGCCACGCGAGGCGGGAGCTCCCCGTTCAGGGAGCCACCGTCACGCGACCGAAGTCTCGCCGTTTTCCTTCACCGTCCAGGCTGCCCCCGCCACCGCCCGAGGGCCCGCCCGCGAGGTACAGGCTCTTCGACAGGGTCACGTCGCCGCCCTCGAAGACTGGCACCGCGATCTCTTCGAGACGCCGGCCGATGCACCCGAGAGCCTCGCGCGAGGGGCGCGTGGGGCTCTCGACGACGGCGCTCGACACGGCGCCGTCGACCCCGAAGGTGACGTGCATGTGCACGTACCCCGGATCGAGCCCGAACTCGCGGCAGGACGCGAGCTCGATCCTGCCCACGGCCCCGTATCCCACGCCGAGTCGAAAGAAGGCCGGGCGCACGCGGTAGCCGTTCGACGCGCGCAGTGCGGCGATGGCCGCCGCGTCCGACGCCACGGCGCGATTGCGCTCGACGAGCGTCAGGTACGAGACGAACACCGGCTCCTGCGGCGGCGCGGGCTCCGCGACGGGCGCCTGTGCGGGCACCCGAGCCATGCATCCCATGCTCGCGCCGGCCGAGCATGCCACGACGAACATCCCCATCGAGAGCGAGCGCAGCATGCCCATCACGATACCATCGGTATTCCCCCGGCCGAAAGAGTCGACCTGCGGCTCCTACCGCGCGGTCCCTTCGAACGCCGATCCGTCGTCGCAGAAAACGAGGAGCCGCTGTGGGTTCGCGTGCAACGCGACGATTCGCGCACCGACGCCGTCCGCATCGACGCGGATCCAACCTGCCTGAGTCCGGCGCAGGACGCGGCCGGCATCGCCCGCACACCAGAGCGTACCGTCGGGACCGCGCGCCAGGGTGAACAGCGCACGCGTCGTCTGGATCGCCTCGAGCTGGGCGACGAGCGGTGACGCGATGCGGAACGCGAAGCCGCCGCCCCCCACCACCGCCACCGATCCGTCGGGCGCCGCGACCAGCGCGGTGAGCGGCGGCGCGCAGGGGCGGATCATTTGGGGCGGGTTGCCGTCGCGACGATCGAGGACGATCGCGCCCCCCTCCCCACACGCCACGACGCCGCCCGAGAATCGGACCACGGCCAGAAGCGGCCCGCAGCCTGGAACATCCGTCGCTCGACTTGGAGCATCCCACGGGATCTCGGCGACCAGACCCTGCGGACCGGCGGGCGTGGCGCGCTCCCCCGCCAGCAGCACGCCGCTCGCGTCGGCGAACACCGCGCGGAACGTGACCGACGGCAGGTCGATCTGCCAGGTCGTCGCGGGCCATCCGTGCCGCTCGATCGCGACCACGTGCGGCCCGACCCCGGCGACGAACAACCGTTCGTCGAGCCAGGCAAACGCGCGGGCCGACGCTGGGTCCATCCCGGCGGGCAGCTGCAGGGCGTTCCAGCGGCCCTGCATCCAGAGCGCCGCGCCGTGCGTCCCCAGCGCGGCGGCCCGCCCTCCCAGGAAGGAGACGGTGATCGCGCGGAACTCTCCTGGCGCGATGGGCTCCGTCACGCGCCGCCATGCGAGCGCTGTGGCGCGCGCGACGTCGCGCGGGAACGATCCGGGAGCCCGCATCGGGGGCGCGGCCACCGCAGGCGGCGCCGAATTGCGCGTCTGCGCGCTCATCGTCGTGGCCAGCGCCGGATCCTCGCCCGGCGGGTTGCTCGATCGCACCACGACGCCCCCGCTCGGGCGCCTCGGCGGGATGCTCGGCGTGCTGCCGAGGGCCAAGAGGGCACGCTCGATCGCTTCGAACAGCGCGCCCGCCGTGGGATGCCGCGCCCCCGGCTCCGGGGACAGGGCGCGCGACAGCTCCGCGTCGACGGCGGCGACGACGTCGGGTCGCTCGGCGAGCTCGCGCGGGAGCCTGTCGGGAGCGCGGGCGAGCGAGGGCGGGGCCGTCGTCATCATGCGCACGATCGCCAGCGCGATGTGCACGTTGGGGTCGATGGGGAACGCGGGCTGACCGGTGACCGTCTCGTAGAAGATCGCCGCGAGCGAGAACACGTCGGTCTGCCGGCCGACCCGCGGGTTGCCGTTCTCGAACTGCTCGGGCGGCGCATAGCCGACCGTCGCTCCGGCCAGGCTGGTGGTGCGGTGCAACCCCCCCTCGAGCACCTTCGCGATGCCGAAGTCGGTCACCTTGGCGATCTCGCGCCCCGTCGCCCGCGAGAGCAGGATGTTTGACGGCTTGAGATCGCGGTGCACGATGCCGCGCGCGTGCACGTCTTCGAGCCCCAGCACGGCGTGTCGCAGGATGCGGCGGGCGCGCTCGAGGCCCAAGCCGTGAGGCTGCGCTTGCTCGATCGCCTTCTCGAGGCTCTCGCCGTCGACGAGCTCGAGGACGGTGAAGGGCAAGTCCCACGATCGGCCCGTGGCGGCGACGTCGACCGTCGCGTACGCGTGGTCGTAGAAGCGCACCACGTGGGGATTGGGGAACGGTTGCTGCGAGAGCGTGCGCAGCACCTGCGCCTCGCGCTGAAAGCGCGCCAGCGCCTCGCCCGTCGCCGCGTCCGGGCGCAGCACCTTCACGACGACGTCGACGCTTCCGTTCCACGTCGCGCGAAAGACCCAGCCCTGGCCTCCCTCGCCGATGCGTTCGCGCAGCGGGTACTGCCGCCCCTCGGTCCCGGGCAACACCTGGCCGAGCAGCGACTCGGACAGGTCGCGAAAGGGATCCGAAGCCAGATCGGTTGCCACTTTCTGGCAGAATAACTGATATTGCGAAACGCATGCGCCCGTCCGACGTGCGATTCGCTCCCGATGCGCTCCGTAAACCCGGCCAGGCCAGCCAGGTGGGCGTACGCGTCGTGTGGCTCGGGACGGCGGGGTTCGCGATCGAGGCCGAAGGGCACGTGGTGCTCATCGATCCGTACGTCACGCGGGCGTCGCTCTTCTCGCTGATGGCCCCCCTGCGGCCCAACGTCGGCGCGATCGCACGCCACGTGCCGCGGGCCGACGCGATCATCGTTGGACACACGCACTTCGATCACGCGCTCGACGTCCCCGCCATCGCGCGGCACACGGGCGCGCGCGTCTTCGGCTCGCGATCCGCCGCGGCGTTGTGCCTCGCGAGCGGCATCCCCGAGGACCGCGTCGACGTCGTCGAGCGCACGAGCGGCAGCGCGCCGGTCGAGCGCGAGGTGGGTCCGTTCCGCCTTCGCTTCGTCCCGAGCGCCCACTCGCGGTTCTTCTTTGGCCGGGTGCCCGCCGCCGGCGAGATCGCCGACTGCGACCAGGTGCCCGGCCGGGTGGGCGACTACAAATGCGGCGCGGTCTTCGGCGTCGAGATCCAGGTCGCGGGGCGCACGCTGTATCACATGGGCAGCGCCGAGCTGGTCGAAGCCAACGTTCCCGCCACGAACGTCGACCTCTTGCTCATGTGCGTCGCGGGATGGACGTCCAGCCGCGACCTGCCCGAGCGCGCCGCGCACCGGATCGCGCCCGGCGCCGTGCTCCTCTCGCACTGGGACAACTTCCTCCGGCCGATCGACGAGCCGGCTCGCGCGCTCCCCGCGATGCAGCTCCCCCGCCTCGTCGACCGCCTGGCGGGTGCCGCCCGCGGAGTCAAGATCGGGACGGTGCCAATCTTCGGCGAGCTCTGGGTGTGAGAGAACCCGCTGGCTACGGCACGTACCTTTCCCACAATCCGCTGTTGAAACACGACGAATACAGAATGTGATGAGCGCTGTCGTACGCCTCATACACGCCAAGGCCCCCCTGGCTGTTGAGCCCTGCGTCCGGACCATCGAAATCGGTCCACGTCGTCGGGTCGCTCTGGGACGCAATGTAGTAATGTGGATCGGCCTCGCTGCTCATCACGAGCTGCGTCGACGTCGGGTACAGGAACTGCGCCTGCGGCGAGCCCGCAATCGCTGACCAGCGCGTCGTGTCATTCGGCTCGCTGCGGATGACGCCCCCGGGGAGAAACCAGGATTTGGTCGGCAGGTAGTACCGGCCGGCCGGGTCCTGCCACGAGTAGGGCTCGTAGTAGTTGGTCTCCGCGTACGCGTTCGGCAGACCGGGCGAGCTTCCCGCGTCGTTGACGGGCACTTCGGTCCACGTCGCGCCTTCGTTGGCGGTTTGCCAGAGGCCGCCGAAGAAACCGCCCCAGAGCCAGGTCTCTCGGGTGAGGATCGCGACGGAGCTGTTTTCGGCCCAGGGCTGGTTGATCTGAAGGAGCGTCCACGTCGTGCCGCTGTCGGTGCTCTCGGCCAGACACGTCCCGGCCGTGGGCCCGCCGTCCGGCCCGGCGTACGTGCACCCCGTGCCGCCGTGCGACTCGATGACCAGGTGCGTGTGGTCTCCGGGGTCCATCGAGATGCCGGTGATCTGTCCTCCGGTGTAGAACGCGCTGATGATCGCCGTCGTTAGGACGTTGGTCCAGTCCACGCCCGCGTTCGTGGACTTCCACAGCCCCGAGGCGCCGTAGCCTTGCACCGTGTACATGACGTCGGGCGTGATCGGGTCGATGACGAGGCTCCACGGCCGGCCCGAGGTGAGGGCCATGGCGTTCTGTCCGGTGTTGACGAGGGCCCAGGTCGCGCCGCAGTCGGTCGACCGGAACATGCCGTTCGAGTCGGCGCCGGCGTACACGATGGCCGGGTTGTCAGGCCGGATCGCCACCGCGTTGATCCCGCTGTACGTGGCCGCGTAGTTGGAACCGGGCGGCGAGACGTTGAACCAGCCCCCATCGAGGAGAGCGGGCATATTCGGGCACGCTCCGGCGTCGACGGGAGGTGGCACTTGCGACGCCGCTTCCATCGACGCTTCGCTCGTCGCGTCGCTCAACCCGATCGGGGCGTCCGATGACCCGGTCGCGGCGTCCGAGCCGGCGCCGGCGGCGTGGTCCGAGGAGCTCCCGCAGCCGTGGATGAGCGCAGCCGCGGCGGCGATGGCAGGGATGGATGCGATCACCGGAGCGAGGCGCATTCCCCAAGGCTACGCTCGATCCTCGTGGACCGTACACCGTCCAAGTCGTTGCGCCTGGCGGTGCTGCTCGCGCTCCTCGTCGTGGCCCGCCTCCCCTTCTCGGGCGACGCGCGGAGCGCAAACGTGCCGACGCTGGCCCGCACCGTCGACGACTATCGTCACTTTCGCACCGCGGCGATCGATCTGCTCGGCCGGATGCCCACCCGCGAAGAGATTGCAGCGTTCGAGCGGAGCGACTTCGACTTCGACCGATGGATCGATGCGCACCTCCAGGGCGAGACGTATGCGCAGCGCCTCACGCGCATCTACATGGACGTGCTCCGGCTCGAGCCGAACCTTAACTTTCGTACGGCGCCCGCGCAGCTCTATCGGCACGACGTCCTCGGCCCCGATGGCAAGGCGGTCGCGATTTTCTATCGCGAGAACCAGCGCCGGGAGCGACCCGAGACCGATGGAGAGTTCTGTCTGAGCCCCGACGAGACCGGCGTCGTCGTCCGTGCGCGCGCCCAGGACGTGGGCTCGCCCAAGAAGGTCGGCGAAAAGCTGCTCGACAAGTACACCGTGCTCGTGAAGCCCTGGTGGCTCTATCGCGATTACCGCGCCGCGAACCCGTCGCAACGATTCGGGGCCGAGGGCGCCGGATTCGACGCGGCGTTCAAGCCCGTCGAGACGCTGCTCACGGAAGACGGAACGCCGGACGGGCCCGCGATTAAGCAGGTTCGTGTCTGCCGCGAAGAAGCGCAGACCGCCGAGACGGGGCACGTCTTTGCGACCGGCCGCACCAAGGCGCCGCCCAAAGACGCTCCGCCCAAGGACACCATGCTCGCGGGCGGTCGCACGCGCCCGCCTCCCCTCGACAAGCCGTACGCCACGCAGCACCGGGGCGAGGTGGTCTCGTGCGAGAGCCGGCTGGCCCTCGACTCCGCGCCCGAGTGCGGATGCGGCATCGGCCTCGAACGCTGCTTGCCGGGCGATCGCAACGACCAGGGCGCGGCGGCGTTTTACTATCCGAATCACGCGCCGCTCGGCCCGGACGAGCCGCTCGACGATGCGCGCCAGCAAGCGCAGCACTGGTACCCCTACTGGTGGTCGCGCGAGGCGGAGCGCTTCCTCGCGGACCTCTTCGGCAACGACCGCGACTTCCGCGAGATCCTCACGGCCAGGCGATCGTTCGTCAATGGGCCGCTCGCGCAGTTTTACCGCACCATCCAGCGCGGCAACTGCTGCGGTCCCGAGGCCGGCTTCGGAATGGTCGAAGAGACCGAGCCGCTCTTCGATCCCAAGGCGGTGCCGCCCGACCTCGCCCCGTCCGACGTGAGCACGTGGACGATGGTCGCCGACCGCGGGCCTCACGCAGCCGGCATCCTCACGATGCCGATGTTCCTGGAGAAGTACGCGTCGGCGCGCGCTCGCGGCGCGGCGCTCTACAGCGACTTCTTGTGCAAATCGTTCCAGGCCGACAACCAGCAGCTCACGCCCTCGGCCGATCCGAACTTGATGGTCCGATCGGGCTGCAAGACATGCCACGCGACGCTCGAGCCGCTCGCGGCCTACTTCGCGCGGATCGAGCCGGCGAACTTCGTTTTCTTGCCGCAGGCCACGTTTCCCGCCCACTCGGCCACGTGCAAGCTCGACAAGAACAGCCACCTGAACGGCAACTGCAACGCGCTTTACGACGCCGCCTTCGCCGATTCAAAAGGAGCGACGCTGCGAAGCGCCTACGGATCGCCCGAGCACGCCGACGAGACGGTGACCGGCGCGGCGTCGGACGTCACGCGAATGCCCGAATTCGCGGCGTGCGCCGTGCAACGCGTGACCTCGTCGTTTCTCGGACGGGAGACGACACCCGACGACGATGCGCTACTGGCTTCGCTGACTGGCGCGTTCGTAAAGTCCGGGTTTCGCACCAAAGCGCTCGTGCGCGCGATCATGCGCTCCGACGCGTACCGCTGCTCGAACAACATGAGCTCCGAGGCATGGCGGGGCGGGGTGGCCCCGTGAAAGCGTGGGTGGCGCTGCCGATGCTCTTCGTCGCGTGCGCCGCGCGGCTCCCGGAGAGCGTGGCGCCAGGGCCGACCGCGCCTCTCACGCCCCTCGGGGTCGTCGCCGAGGACACCGCTCCAAAGGCAGGCTTGCGCATGGTGCCGCCCGAGGTCTACATGCGCACGTTCCTCGAGCTCTTCGGAGGGTTCGCCCCGCTCGACGTGCAGAAGCGCGCACGCGCGGCCGACGGCGGCAAGCTGTTCGACACGTGGGACGACTATGTCTCGGCCCTCGGCTTCCCCGACTATCGCCAGGACGTCCCGCGCCAGACGCAGACGAACGCGCTGATGGTCGCGACGTTCGAGCGGCTCGGGATCGCGCTCTGCGATCGGGCGATCGAGCACGATCTGAAGGGGGCTCCCGGCGTCGATCCCCCACGCGTCGAAGAGCGCGCGATTTTCGCCTTCGATGTGCCTTCGGGCCTGCTCGACGCCAACGAGTTCGCGCCCCGATTCGACGTCTTGCACCGCACGTTCCTCGGCTATCCGGCGGCCCTCGCGCCGTCGCAGCGCGTCGCGCGGTTCTATTCCCTGTACCGCGACATCGCGACGGGCCACGCCAAGGCCGTCCCGAAGTCGCGCTTCACGCCCCAGGAAGCCGGCTGGGCCGCCGTCTGTTACGGGCTCATTCGTCACCCCGAATTCCACCTTTACTGAGATCGCGCCATCGTGAAGACCAGTCGACGAGCCTTCCTCCGGGTCCTGTCCGCCGGCGCGGCGTCCGCGGTCGCCGGATTGCCGACGATCGGCGCGATGGCCGACGTGACCGCCGGGAGCCTGGACGAGTTTTTCATCTTCATCATCGCGCTCGGCGGATGGGACGTGACCCTCTGGGCCGATCCCCGCAACGAGGCGAAGGGCCTCGTGCATCCTGCGTCGACCGAGAATACCGACACGTCGCAGCTGCACCGCTGGGTCGACGCGCCGCTCGAAGAAGGAGCGTTCAAGACGTTCGAGCCGGTGCGACCCCGCGGGTCGAACCTCGTCTTTGGTCCGGGCATCGGCGACCTGGCCGACATGGCCGACCGGATCACCATCGTCAACGGGCTGCAGATGAACACTGTCGCCCATCCCGACGGGCAGGTCTTCTCCACGACCGGTCGCCACCCCTCGGGCGGGCGCGTCGCTGCAGCCAGCATCGACACCATGCTCGCCAACGAGTTCGGGCGCGAGCAGCTCTTCCCGACGGTCAGCGTGAGGTACCCGTCGTCGTACGTCGGTGAGCACCTGGATCGCCGCGTCGTGCCGCTCGTTGTCGACGACGTGGGCGCTATCGGCCGCACGCTGTCGCGCGCCGGCATGTACGACTCGGACTCCGAGCGCGACCGCGTCACCGCCATGCTCTCGGAAGAGGCGAGCGACATGGCGCGGCAATCGACGTACCCGGACGTGCCCGAGGGGGTGTCGCTTCAGTACCAGTCGCTCCGCCACATGCTCGCGAGCCGGCTGCAAGACGTGCTGAGCGGGGGCGGCCTGCGCAAGGGCCATCCCGAGTTCGACTACAAGGCGCGCTTCGCCGGCGCGCCGGCCGTGAACGCCGCGTTCGCGATCGAGGCCATGAAGCGCAACGTGGTCCGCTGCGTGAGCTTCGCCGTCGGCGGCTTCGACACGCACCAGAACAACTACCGGACCCACGCCCAGCTGCAGCAGGAGACATTCGGGCTCGTCGCCGCGATCGTGAAGTCGCTCGACGCGACCCCGCATCCCACGAAAGCCGGCGCGCGACTGTCGGACCACACCCACGTGCTGGTCGTCAGCGATTTTTGCCGGACGCCCCAGATCAACCTGGCCATGGGCCGCGACCATTACCCGAACAACTCGGCGCTCATCGTGTCGCCACGATTCAAGACGAACTTCGTCTTCGGCAAGACCGACCCCGAGCAGCTCTTGCCGCAGCCCACGAAGAAGTTCATCGATGGCGAGCGCGCCATCGCGCCGCCCGATCTGCTGGCGACGTTCCTCGGCGCCTTTGGCGTGAACCCGCGCAAGTACATGCGGGACGGGGAGGTCGTGCCGGAGCTTCTCAAGTCGTGAATCCGTCTGCATACGGGCGAGGCTTGTCCCTCGCGATCCCGGTCCTCGTGGCCGCCCTAGCGGGCTGCGGTGCGGCGCCGCACACCCGAGGGGCCGGCGCCATCGCGCCGCTCGCCGTGCGGGCGGTCGAGTGGAATCCCACGCAGGCCTCCGTCGGCCGCGTCCACGCCGTCGCCGAAGCCGGGAACGTCGTCGTGGTCTTCGGCGACTCCGGCGTACGGGTGCTGTCCTCGGGCGCCCTCGTCGCGTCCGATGGCGCCGTGACCGATTGGGTCGATGCCGCCGCGATCCGAGGGGCGGACGGCGCCGAGCGATGGATCGTCGGCGTCGATGGGCGCGGGCAGCTCCACTACGTCCGGGGTCTCGGCTCCCTCGACGACGTGTCCGGCCGCTATGGCCTCCAGGACCGCCGGATCCGTTCGGCGACGGCGCTCGACGGAGAACGCTCGGCCTTCTTGCTCGACGACGCGGTCGCCGTGGCCGGCGGCGGGCGAGTGACCCGCTACGCCGCGACGGCGTGGTCATCGCTCGCGGGCGGGGCCGGCTTCGGCGCCGCCGTGACTCGCAACGGAGTCGTCCTCTTCGACGCATCGACGCTCCAGTCGCGGACATACGCCCTGGCCGGTGCGACGCGCGCGGTCGTCGGACCGGACGGCCGCCTCTTCGTCTCCACGCCTCGATCGATCTACGCGTCGACACCCGGGGGCGATCTCGGGCTGCTGTTCGACGCCGAGCACGACACCCTCCACGGACTCGTGGCCTCCGGAAGCAACGTCTGGTTCGCGGACGGAGCGGAGCTCGGCGTCGTAGCCGGCGCGGTCGTGGCCGAAACGAGCGCCGCACGACTACCGAGCGATTCCGATCTTGCGCCCTCTTCGAGCGGCGACGTCTGGGTGCTCGCTGCGGGCACGCTCCAGCGCTTCGCCCGAGTGGCTCCCGACGCGTCCCTGTGGGCGAGCAGGCTCTCGCCCGTCTTCGCGCGCGCTTGCTCCTCGTGCCACGAGCCCAAGGGCGTCGCGGGCGTCGACCTGTCGACGCTGGCCGCGTGGCAGGCGGAGCAAGGCGCGATCCGCGAGCGTGTCGTCGTCGGAAGGACGATGCCCCCCGAAGGCCACGCCCTCTCCGAAGAAGACCGCGAGGCCATCCGGGCATGGGCCACCCCGCAGAAATGAGGATGGCGCATCGGGCGTATCCGTGGTCGTTAGCTGGGCCAAGGTGCTCGACGAGCATCTGAGCCGGGGACCGCTGCTCGCGCAGCGCTTCTTCGCGGAGGTCGCGAAGGTCGTCTCGAATCCGTGGGAAATCGCCACCGGCGAAGACCTGCGCTTCCCGCAGGTCGAGGGCGCGCACCCGCCCGGAACGGCGCTGATTCATCGCTACATGGTGCGGGCGCATCGTGCCACGCAGAAGGACCCGGTCGTCTTGCGGCGTTTCTTCGAGGTGGTCAACCTGCTCGCGCCGCCCACCGCGATGCTGGCGCCGGGCATTGTCTGGAGGGTCCTCTTCGGTGGGTTCGGCGCCCCCCAATCGACCCCCGCCCTCAAGGAGGCTGGGCGGCCGGTTGCCGTCGAGATGGGGTAACGTCGCAGACGCCAGGCATGGCGGACGAAGGACAGCTTTACGAGCGCGCACAGCGACGCGTGGGGACGTCACTGCGGCGGGGAAAGTACACGCTCGACGCATTGCTGGGGCTCGGCGCGATGGGCGCGGTCTACGCCGCCACCCATCGGAACGGGATGCGCGTCGCCATCAAGGTGCTGCACCCGGAGCTTGCCCGGGTCGAGGAGCTGCGATCGCGCTTTCTCCGCGAAGGCTACATCGCCAACATGGTGCATCACCCGGGCCTGGTGCGCGTCCTCGACGACGACATCGACGATGACGGCAGCACGTTTCTCGTCATGGAGCTCCTCGAGGGTCGGACGCTTTCGGCCGAATGGGTGGCCAACGGTCACGTGCTGCCGCTCGTGCGGGTCGCCGAGATCGTCGACGCGCTGCTCGACGTGCTCGACGCCATCCACGCGGCGGGCATCGTTCATCGCGACGTCAAGCCCGACAACGTGTTTCTCGTTCGTGGCGGCCCGCTCAAGGTGCTCGACCTCGGCGTCGCCCGCATCCTGATCGAGTCGCGCTTGACCGCGAGCGGACAGATCGTGGGAACACCCGAGTTCATGGCCCCCGAGCAGGCACGGGGCGATGTCCTCGCCATCACGGGCCGCGCCGACATCTACTCGGTCGGCGCCGTGATGTTCTCCCTGCTGACCGGTCAGGCGGTCCACGAGGGTCGCTCGCCCATGGAGGCCATGATCTTCGGCGCGACGCGCCCCGCGCGCTCGCTCACCACAGCGTGGCCTGCCGCGCCGCCGCTCCTGGTCCACCTCGTCGATACGGCGCTCGCGTTCGAGCATGAACGCCGATGGTCGACCGTGGCGGAGATGCGAGCGGCGCTGGCGAGCGCGCTGCGGCTCGTGCCACAGGTGGCGCCCACGCGCTCTTCCGCGCCGCCAGCACAGGGCACGAGCGGAACGCTCCTCGGCTCCGGTCCCACGAACGACCGCGAGGTGCCCGTCCCGCGGGTCCGACCGGGTGGACGAAAAGGGTAGGCCAAAAGGGCAGGTCGCCCTTGACGCCGTCATGGGAAACGGATGCCGACGCCGGGGGGCGAGCGCAAGTCGGATCAACTGCGACTTGGAGCCCCTGACGCACGAGCCTTCTCGACAGCTCGACGTTTCATCTAGGTCCAAGCGACCCTGCGGGTCGCTGTCATCCTCTCCACGGCGGCGATCTGCCCAAGCGCTCGACGCCGTAGAGCGCCTCGTGTCGTGGAGAATCGCACGGAGTGATCTCCGGAATCTCGCGCAGCGGGCTCGTGTAGCCCATCACAGTTGATTTTTTATTGGCAATATCCAACCGCCACGCCGGTAGGGAATAGGCGCTCGCGAAGCGGTCCCCCGCGCTCATGCATCGACCGTGAATCGATCGTGATAGCGCCGACGGATGAGACGCCATAGGGTGCGGCCCGCGGTGACGAATACCGCACTTGTGGGATCTCGAATTCCGCAACAAGGCATTTACCGGGCCCGTAGCCGGGTCCTCGTCGCTCACCATCGGTGGGCCGACGGACGGAGGGTTTGTCATGCGCTGGATCTCCATCACCGCGGGCGCCTCGGCGGCGCTCGCTCTCGCGGCGTGCAGCGGCGGTCACTCCGCGCCTCCGACGGGGGTCACCGTGGATTCGCTCCTCCAGACGGAAGCCGCCAGAAGCCACGCTCCGCAGCCCACGGTCCCGGTCACGAGCAACCCGTACACGCTCTTCGAGTCGTTGCAGGTGAGGCCCCTCGCCGTCTCGGCGGACGGGGGCCTGCTCTTTGCCGCGAACACGCCGGACAATCGCCTCGAGGTGTTCGACGTGGCCGGCCGCCGGGTCGTCGATGTCGGCTCCGTCGTGGTCGGCCTCGAGCCGGTCGCCGTGGCCGTACGCGCGCCTGGCGAGGTGTGGGTCGTCAATCATCTCTCGGACTCCGTCAGCATCGTCGACGTAAGCAATCCGGCGAGCCCGCGCGTCGTGAATACGCTCTGGGTCGGCGACGAGCCCCGCGACATCGTCTTCGCAGGACCGAGGCACGACCTCGCCTTCGTCACGACGGCTCACCGCGGGCAGAACTCGCCGGACGATCCGGATCTCTTCACCGCGGGGGTCGGTCGCGCGGACGTCTGGGTGTTCGACGCGAACAACCTCGGGACCGCCGTCGGCGGCCAGCGGCTGACGAAGATCACGCTCTTCGCGGACACGCCCCGGGCGCTCGCGGCGACGCCGGACGGCAAGACCGTCTACGCGGCTTCGTTCTTCTCGGGCGACCAGACGACCAGCGTCTCGGCGTCCGCGGTGGCCTCGGTCTACGGCGCGGCGATGCCCGGTCCGGCCACCATCACCGTCGGTGGCGCGACCCTTCCTCAGCCATCGACCGGCTTGATCGTGAAGTACAAGGCCGGTCCGGACGGGACCTTCCACTGGTTGGACGCGTACGGCTCGAACTTCGACGCGTACGTGAACATCACCCTCCCGGACGACGACGTCTTCGCGATCGACGCCACGGCAAGCCCGCCCGCCGCCGTCACCTCGAGCGTGTTCCAGCACGTCGGGACCACGCTCTTCAACATGGCCGTCAACCCGAAGAGCGGGAAGGTCTACGTCACGAACACCGACGCGCACAACGACGTGCGCTTCGAGGGACATACGCCCGGGTTCACGTCGGTCGTCGGCAACACCGTCGACAGCCGCATCAGCGTCCTCGACCCGTCGACGCAGACCGTGACCGCTGACAACCTGAACACGCACCTGAACCACGCCGCGGGGACGGGGGACCCGTCGCTCAGCCTCGCCTTCCCGGAGGGCATCGACGTGACCGCGGACGGCAAGCAGCTCTACGTCATCGCGCAGGGCTCGAGCAAGCTCGCGGTCTACGACACGAGCGCGATCGAGGCCGGCCCGGTGCTCCCTACCGCCGCCAGCCAGGTCCTGCTCTCGGGCGGTGGGCCCACGGGGCTCGCCCTCGACGGCCCGCGCGCGCTCGCGTTCGTCCTGACGCGGTTCGACGACGCGATCTCGGTCGTCGATCTCGGATCCCGCCGGGAGGTCCAGCACGTCGCGATGTTCAGTCCGGAGCCGGCGAGCGTGACCACGGGCCGGCGCGAGCTCTACGACGCGACCAGCACGCCGGCCCTGGGCGATCAGGCGTGCGCAAGCTGCCACATCGGCGGCGACTTCGACGGCCTGGCGTGGGACCTCGGCAACCCGGGGAACATCCCGCTCCCGATCACGACGAGCTATGCGAACGAAACCGACGTGCAGACGATCCCCGAGGCCACCGCCGCCTCCGAGTTCGGCCCGCAGGCGGCCGGCTACATCTACGCGTACAACCAGCCGGTCAAGGGGCCGATGACCACGCAGAGCCTGCGCGGGCTGGACAACGAGGGCCCGATGCACTGGCGCGGCGACCGCAACGGCGCCATCCAGCAGACCGGCGCGCCCTTCCTCGACAGCAACGGCAATCCCGTCGTATCGGCGCAGCCGAACAGCGGGATCTTCGACGAGGAAAACGCGTTCATCTCGTTCAACGTGGCCTTCCCGGGTCTCGTGGGCAGCGCCGCCGAGATCTCCGCGGCCAGCATGACGGCCTTCGCGGACTTCGCGCTGCAGATCACCTATCCGCCGAACCCGATCCGCAATCTCGACGATTCGCTGACGACCGAGCAGCAGGCTGGTCACGACTTCTTCTTCAACACGCTCCCTGATGGCGGCGAGGCCATCGTCGACGAGGTGCACAACTGCAACGGCTGCCACGTGCTGAACCGCGCGGGCAACGCCGGAGCCACGGCGCACCCCGGCTTCTTCGGCAGCGACGGGCGGCTTTCGTTCGAGGGCGAGTCGCAGATCTTCAAAGTCCCCCACCTGCGCAACGCGTACCAGAAGCTCGGGATGTACGCGTCGGGGCCCACGAGCGCGAACCTCGCGTCGAACATCCCTCCGCTCAACGGGCAGCCGCCCTCCGGCGGGCCGCAGACGGCCGTTCGCGGCTTTGGCTATCTGCACGACGGGTCTGTCGCCGCGATCGACCAGTTTCTCTCGGCGATCGTGTTCTTGCAGCACCCTGGCACGCTGGCACTCGGGGGGGGCATCACCCTCTTGCCGGACCCCGACGGGATCCCGTTCTTCAACGACCCGACGAATCCGTTCGACTCCTCCAGCGGCGTCTCGACGGCGGGCATCGCCTTGCGCCAGGAGCTCGCGTCGTGGGCGCTGGCCTTCGACACCAACATGTTCCCGATCGTCGGGCAGCAGGTGACGGTGACGGCGTCGGACGCGTCGGCGGCCCAGGCGCGCGTCGCCCTTCTCGAGGCCCAGGCCGCGGCGGGCGACTGCGACCTGGTCGTGCACGGATGGCTGGCCGGTCGCGACCACGGGTTCGTGTTCTCGAACGGCGCGTTCGTCCAGGACGTCAGCGCCGCTCCGCCGCTGTCCGCGTCGACGCTGCTCGCGCTCGCGGGGACCCTCGCGCCGTCGCTGACGTTCACGGCCGTCCCGCCCGGGTCCGGCTGGCGCATCGGGATCGATCGGGATGGCGACGGCTTCGCGGACGGCGACGAGCTCGCCGCCGGCACCGACCCCTCGGATCCGACCAGCAACCCCTAGCGCGGCCGAGCCGATCGAGCCGGCGAAGCAGGAGGGTCCCGCTCTCCCATATGGCGCAGACCGCGCACAACGCGGCAGCGTGCGGCTATTTCTTCTCGTCGTCCTTCTTCGGCGTCGCGCTCGGCGCGCCGCGCGCGGTCGCGGCACCCTTCTCCTCGGGCTTCTTCGTCGCGGGTTCGGCCTTCTTCTCTTCGGGCTTCTTCTCGGTAGCCTCGGGCTTCTTCTCGGTGGCCTCGGGCTTCTTCTCGGTGGCCTCGGCCTTCTTCTCCTCGGGCTTCTTCTCGATAGCCTCGGCCTTCTTCTCCTCGGGCTTCTTCGTGGCCGGTTCCGCCTTTTTCTCTTCGGGCTTCTTCTCGGTGGCCTCGGCCTTCTTCTCTTCGGGCTTCTTCTCGACGAGCTCGCCCTTCTTTTCTTCGGGCTTCTTCTCGGCAGCCTCGGCCTTTTTCTCTTCGGGCTTCTTCTCGGTAAGCCCGGCCTTTTTCTCCTCGGGCTTCTTCTCAGGCTCGCCCTTCTTTTCTTCGGGCTTCTTCTCGGTGAGCCCCGCCTTTTTCTCCTCGGGCTTCTTCTGCGCGTCGCGCGCCTCCGTCGAAGCTGGATGCTCGCCCTCGTGCGCGGTCGCGTGTCCGGCCGCGCCCGCGTGAACGTTTTCTTTTTCCCGCGGCGTCGCGTTCTCGTGCGCTTCGGCCACGCGATGGGCCGGCACCGTGGCTTTTGGCAAAGGCCGGACCTTGCCGGTGGCGTGCTCGTAGGCGCCGCCCGGGCGCTTGCCCGGAAGGGGCCCTGCTTTGTGCTCGACGACTACGTGCTCGCCTCGATGGTAATTGGCCGGTCGCACCGCGGCGGTGAACTTGATGTGTTGGCCGCCGTAGCTGCGGCGTGGGGCGTCGTGGGCACCCCATGATCCTTGGACGTAGACGACCTTGCCGCCAACGCGCTCGTAGTACGGCTCGATGTACACCTTGCCTGCGGGCGGAGTCGCCCACCGGCCCCAGCTCCAGGACCAGTCGGTGCCATTCCAACCCCAGTACCCCCCGACCCACACGTTGCCGGGGCCCGGCGAATCGGTCTGTTCCTCGTAGACGGGGTCGGGCGGCTCGGTCGTTGCCGTGACCTCTTCGGGCTCGCCTTCGGCGATCGGCTCGGCCTCCACTTCGACCGTCGCTCCTCCGGACAGGGGGGGCGGCGGCGCAGGAGCCCCAGCGGCAGGCGGAGCAGGCTCGGGCGCGGGCGGCGGCGGCGCCGAGACCCCGACTCCGACCGTCACGTCCGGAGGGGGAGGCGCCGTACCGCGTACCGTGACGCTGCTGGCGCACGCGGGGAGCAGCGCCGGGATCAGGACCATCACAAGACGACGCTTCATCGGATTCTCTCCATTCCCTTCGCCGAAGCTTCCCATCGAAAGTGGGATACCGTCGACCGTTGGCGCTGCCGCCGCCGGTACTTCTAGCATCGATGGTGCCATCCGCGGCAGCGCCGAGGCCCTCGCCAAGCAGGCACAGCGCAGGCAAGTCGCGTCCGCCTACCGCGGCGTCAGCTTCATCACGCTGCCGCCACCGCCCGCGTTGGTCCAGTACGCGCTCGCCGCGTCGATAGTGATCGCGTACGGCGAGCTCAGTCCGTCGGCGAGCGAGATCGGCGTGCTGCTCCGAGGTCGAGGCCTGATTGGTCAGCTCGCGTCGGCGGGCCCGTCGGTGCTGGTGGAGCCGGCACCGCCGTCCATCGTGGAGCCGTCGTCGCCCACGGTCGCATCGGATCCGCCGCCGCCGACCGTGGAATCGATCCCCGCGTCCGCCGCCCCGCCGTCGGCGCCGATCGTGGCGTCTGGCTCGCCGGCCTCGGCGCCACCGCTGCTAGAGCTTCCTCCGCTGCTGGAGCTTGCTCCGCTACTGCCGCTGCTGGAGCCTCCGCTACTGCCGCTGCTGGAGCTGGAGCCTCCGCTACTGCCACCGCTGGAGTTGGAGCCTCCGCTGCTGCCGCTGCCTCCGCTGCTGCCGCTGCTGGAGCTTTCGCCGCCACTGCTGCCGCTGCTGGAGCTGGAGCTTCCGCTGCTGCCGCTGCTGGAACTGGAGCCTCCGCTGCTGGAGCTTCCGCTGCTGGAGCTTCCGCTGGTGGAGCTACTACTGCTGCCGGAACTCCCGCTGCTGCTGCTGGAGCTGGAGCCGCCGCTGCTGGAGCTACTACTGCTGCCGGAACTTCCGCCGCCGCTGCTGCTGGAGCTGCCTACGCCGCTGCTACTCGAGCCGCTGCTGCCGGAGCTTCCGCCGCTGCTGCTGCCGGAGCTCCCCGCGCCGCTGCTGCCGGAGCCGCTTTCCGCCGCGCCGCTGGAGCCCGCGTCGTCCTCGGTGCAAACGCAAGGGCCGTACGTGCCGGTGCTCAGGCACGTCTGCGCTCCCGTCTTGTCATCCGTGCACGCGCACGAGATCGCCTGGCCGGGGGTGCACGTTGATCCAAACCCGGTGTCGTCGGTGCCGCTGCAGCCGACCAGCAGCCCAAACCCTACGCACAGGGCCGCAAGGACCCGAACGCTCCGGCCCCGCCCCTTTTGCATGTTCCCAACCCGACATATTGGCTTAGGCCGATGGCGGGTCAACACTGTTTCTTGTGCCCCGGCGGGATTGTGACACTGCGGGAGCCCGCTCTCACTTTGGCGTGAGCTTCATGACGGCTTGGTTGCCATATTCAGTGAAGTAAACGCTCGTCGAATCCGTGACGATGTCGGCGCCGCCGGCCGATGGCACCAGGGTCACGGCTGCGCCACCGCCCGCGGGGACCTTGAGGATCGAGCCCGCGGCGCACTCGCTACTGCCGTCGGCGGTGCTCGTGCACGGACCGCCCGACCAGTAAACCCACATCGCCTGGCAGGCGCCGGGCGGCTGAGGGCAGTCGATCGCGAGGGGGCCCTGCACGTCGGGGTCCGCGGCGAGCAAGGAGGCCGGCCCTCCGGCGAGCGGCGCGCTCATCACGCCCTCGGGACCGGCCCAGTAAATGTTCGTGGCGTCGACCGCGATCTCGTTGATCAACGTGCCCCCACTCCCAGCGTTTATCAGGCCGTTGGGCGTGCCTCCGTCCGGGAGGCCGTCGATCGGCACGCTCACGAGCGAGGTATTGGACCACACGTAGACGTTGGTCGCGTCGACGGCGACGGCACCGGGGAAGACTCCCGTCGCGAGCGTCGTCAGTTGCCCGCCGCCGAGGGGCGCTTTGACCAGCACGGGACCGAGCGTGTAGTCGTCGTACGCCCAATAGACGTTCGTCGAGTCCAAGGCCAAGCCGATCTGGTTTCCTTGTGCAGTCCCTCCTGAGTTGGTGGAGCTGAAGAACTCCATCGGGGTGCCGCCGTCCGGCAGGCCGGCCACCGGTATACTGTTGACCCAGCCGGTCGTCTCTCCCGTCCAGTAGAGATTGGGTGCGGTGACGGCGAGGCCTGTCTCGGTCTCCAGAGGCGTGAGGGGCACAGGGGCTCCGCCCCCGATCGGCACGCTGAAGATGCCGGGTACCTGGAACCCGGAGAAGTAAACGTTCACAGAGTCGACGGCGAGGCCCATCGGGTGGCCTTGGACCGAGGCCAGCTGGACCAGGCATCGGGAGCCCGTACAGGTTCCGCTGCAGGCCGTGCTGCATCCACCGCAGTTGTTCGGGTCCGACGACGTGTCGATGCAGACGCCGTTGCACAGCGAGGTCCCCCCTGTGCAGACCATGGCCGCGCCTGTGTCGGCGCCGCCGGCGCCCCCGCACGTGCACGCGTAGAGGTACCCGGGGTTGCCGCCGCCAGTGCAGGATGCGGCCGTGTTTGTCTTGTACGTGCATCCCGACACGCCACCTGGGACCTGGCTGTTCGTATACGTGCTCTGGTCCCAGCACACGGCGGCGAGGCCGACGCCGGCGGGCGTGCAGTCCCCCGGGTCGGGGACGTCGCTCGCCGTGCTGTAGCCGATGGCGGCGTTGTCCATTCCGGGGCAGTCGCTGATCCCCTGCGAAACCCACGAGCAACCAGAGGGGCCCGTGCCAACCGTCGCGTCGCTTGGTCCGATCGTGCCGCCGTCATTCGGCGTGCCGTTGATGCACTGGGCGTTCACGCAGGGTGAGCCGGCGCAACTGATGCCGCACCCGCCGCAGTTGTTTGGATCGCTCTGTTCGTCAACACAGGAGTCGCCGCAGAGTGACATCCCACTGGCGCACGCCGTGCCGCCACTGTCGAGCGGTGCCCCTGCGCTCGCGTCCAACGTGCCCCTCGCCGCGGTGCAGAGCATCGTCCCCTGCACGCACGACCCATTGTTGCCGCCGTTGGTGCACGGAACGGGAAAGCTTGCGCCGGACGTCAGGCCGGCCATGACGACCCCGCTCGCGTTGTCGCACGATCCGCCTTCGGAGCCCGGAAGCGTGATTGTCGCGACGCACGTCGCGGTGTCCACGCTCCCGGTGATCGGCACGATTTGGTTGTTGTTCATCGGCGCGTAGAGCGTCGCTTGCGTGCCCGAGACGTTCAGCGCGGCCGAGCCTCCCGAACTGGAGCCGCACGTGGCGCTCGAGACGCACGTGATGACGTAGTTGCCATCGCAGGGAGCGGAGCTTGCGTCCACGACCGGAGCCGCTCCGGCCTCCGCCACCTCGGCGGCCGTGGTGGGCTCGCACACCGGCTCCGAGATCGTGTCGGTGGCGCAGGCGCCCGAGACGGTCAGCGTCACCGTGCTCCCGAGCTTCATGCAGGGGCCCGGCGCGAGCGTCACCGTGTTGCCCTGCAGGGTCCACCCTTCGATCGCGTCGTTGGGAAGCGGCACGTAGCACTGGCCTGGGGCGAGGCAGGCTCCGGTGCTTTGAGTGACGAGGGCGACGTTGATGTTCGCCGCGGCCAGGCTGATCGCGGCGCTTTGGGCGCGGACACTGCTGTCGGCCGTGCCATCAGGGCTCCCGCCGCCATCGGCCGCTGGCGCCACCCCGGCATCGAGCGGCTGGCTCGCGTTCGGCAACGTGAAGCTGCACGTGCCCGAGCCGACCCCGACCGGCGTCGCGTCCGCAAAGCATGACTGCACCGGAAAGCAGCTCTCCGGCGCTCCGTTGGCCATGATCCCGCCGTCGCCGTAGACCTCCGTCGGCGTGTACACCGGCAGCATCGACGAGACGACCGTCGCGGTCGTGCACTGACCGTTGATCATCGTCTTGCAATCGGCGCCCGGCGTCTGGCAAACATGCATCGGGTCGCACGTCGACACGATGACCGTCGGATCGGTCGGGTCGAACTGGCTGTCCTCGACGACGCCGTCGGTGGTCGTCGGGTAGTACTGGGGCGGGAGCTGGCCCGTCACCGAGCCCAGGTCCAGGAAATTCAGCGGCAACCGCAGCAGCGCCGTACGCGCGTGCGGGACCGTCGTCTCCACGTCACGAAGCACCTGTGGCGCCTTCTCGCTGAACCCGATGACGCGGATCTGGACCTGCGTGCTCGGGTCGTCGGGCTCCACGAGGGCGAGCGTCGACGGAAGGCTCACCGTCCCGTCGGGCAGGACGCGACCGACGTAGTCGAACTTCACGCTCGAGCCCTCGGAGATGTAGATCGACACCAGGCTGATGTCCTTGGGCGTCTGCATGTCCGTGCTGATCGCCAGCATCAGCGAGCCCTTGGGCGTGGCCGAGCATCCGCTCGACGGCAAGAGCGCCACTGCCACTACGAACGACAGCGATCCCAGCCCGCGCTTCGCGAAGGACGACATGGACAAAGCCTCAACCGTCCATGGTCGGATGGCCGAGTCTCACGGTCAAGAGCTGCCGCGGGCGCGCCCAAAGTAGTCCTTCCGGCGGGGAATGGTCCACCGGCGTCCACGGGCGAAGGTCCACGGGCGAAGTGGCGCGCGTGAAAAAGTACGGCGAGAAGGTCGCGGCAGAGGCGGGCCGCTCGACGGTACCCGGCCGGCTGTACGACGGAGCGCGCTCAGGTTGGTTGCCGTTTTGATTTTCGACCGTCGTCGTGATCCATTTTCGTACGCGCGACCACAGTCGGATCCAGCGAAGCAAATCCCGTCGGGTGCCGACACGTGCGTCGGAACACCCGCAGGCGTCGTGCACCCTGGAAAAGAAACCTGGGAGAAATACGATGAATCTCTGGAAGATCGTCTCCGCCGTCGCCCTCGTGCCTTTCCTTGGATGCGGAAGCTCGACGAGCTCGGATCAAGCGGCTTCGTCGAGCGCGGACGCCAGCGCCCTTTCGATCGCGCTCGACGATCCGGAAACCGATTTCACGCAGACCAAGACCATTACGATGGATTCGTTCGTAGTCCCCGCGGGCGGCGAAGTTTACATGTGCCAAAATTTCGCCGCTCCCTGGGCCGACCAGGTCGACATCAAGACGTACTCGCTCCAGATGTCGGCCGGCTCGCACCACATGTTCGCGTTCTACGTCTCGAACGCGACCGACGGGGCGCTCGAGCCCTGCCCAAACGGCGGTTTGCAGTTCGGCGCGTTCACGTTCACCGCGCAACAGCCCCAGCTGACCGAGACGTTCCCCGCCACCGTGGGGGCGACGATTCCGCAGGGAACCGGCTTCCAGCTGATGGCCCATTATCTCAATGCGACCTCCACGGACATCGAGATGACGAGCGTGGCGCTGACGATGTACGTGGCCAAGCCGGGTGTCGTGACGCAGCACGCGGGAGTGCTTTATCTGGACAATACCGCCGTCATGGCGCCGCCAGGGATTTCGACGAGCACCAGCTCGTACACGTTGCAGCAGGACGTCCAGCTCATGTCGTCGGCCAGCCACATGCACCACTACGGGACGAACTTCGTGTCCACGACGTCGACCGGGCTGACGCTGTTCACGACCACCGAGTGGGCCGAGCCGCCCGGCAAGCCGTACTCGCCGCCGTTGCCGCTCGCGTCGGGGACGACCATCACCTGGTCGTGCACCTACGACAACACGGGCGGTACGCTGCTCAGCTTCGGCGAGTCGGCGCTCAAGAACGTGATGTGCATCTCGATATCGATCTTCTTCCCGGTGTCGGACGTCAACAATCCTGTCCTCGGCAGCTCGATCGAGCAAGCTCAGTAAACGATGTTCTTTGCAAAGTCCGGCGACTCGTCCCCGGGAGGATCGATGAGCGGTATCAAGGTTCTGTTCGCGGTCTCTCTCTTTGCGGGAGCGGCCACGGCGGGCGCGGCTGGGTGCGGCTCGTCGAAGTCGCCCGACACGACGACGTCCACCTCGGACGCGTCCCAGCCAGGCGACTCCGGCGGCGACGGCGCCACGGGGGGCTCGGGGTCGCGCTGCAGTCCGCTCGGCGGGGGCATGTGCAACCCGGGCCAGGGGCTGACGTGCTGCGTGGATCTCCTCGCCGCGATCACCGATCCCACGCAGCTCGGGACGTGCGTCGTGGAGAGCGCGTGCACGTCGAACGTGCAGTACGAGTGCTATGTCCCGGGAGACTGCATGACGGGCCAGGCCTGCTGCGGGGGAATCAGCATCGAAGCAGGCCTTCTGCCCTCGTTCGACGCGGGGGACGCATCGTTCGACGCTGCGGCCCTCCTTGCGGCCGAAGAGGATGATTCTGGGGGTGGCGGCGGCGCCGGGCTTCCGGCCGAGCTCATGGGCATCACGATCGAGTCCTTCTGCCAGGCGAGCTGCTCGGCCACCCAGACAATCCTGTGCGCGACGGACTCGGATTGCCCTTCGAACCTGGTATGCGGTTCTGTCCTCTCTGCCTTCTCTGCACTCGGCGGCGGGGCAGGCGCAGGTCTCGCCGGACTCGCGGGGGACGCCGGACTCGCAGGGGACGCCGGACTCGGAGGGTTCAGCCTCATGTCGTGCCAACCGCCGGTGCCGGACGCAGGAACACTGCCCATCGAATCCGGCGCACCGTCGGGAGAGGCGGGCGCACTGCCGAACGAGGCAGGCGCGCCGCCGAACGAGGCCGGGGTGACCTCGACCGACGCGGGCGCGGACGCGGACGCGTCGGCGCTGCCGAGCGAGGCCGCTCCGCCGAGCGATGGTGCCGCGGGCGGCTGACCACGCGAACCCGCGCTGGTCGAGACCATCTCCACGACTCACTCCTCAGCCGCCGAGCATCCTCTTGGCGGCTGCGCGGACGGACGCCGGGTAAGCGGTCTGCTGCGGGACGAGCTGCAGATCGGCGCGCGAGAGCGCCCGCAGGATCTTGCTCACGACGGCCGCGGAGGAGCGGGGGTTCGAGAGCAAGGCGCGCTGGACCTCGGGCGCCGCCACCCACGAAGCGTGGGCGGCGATGTCCTCGACGAGCTGCCGGGGGAGCGTGCCTTTGCGTGCGATCCGGGCCACCTCGGGGACGGTGAGCCGCGAGTTGGAGAGCAGCGCCTCCCAGACGTTGGAGCCGAACGTTCGCTCGAGGACGATTCGCTCCTGCATCGTGCCGTGCGCCGCCACCCGTTGCTGCTCCACGCCCGAGAGCCCGCGCACGCGGTCGAACACCGTCTTCACGGCATCGGGCGCGGGTGGGTCCGCAGCCGCATTCACGAACGCAAGTAGCTGGGCCTTCGCCGCCGCGTCGAGCGGCGCGAGTTGCAAGCCCACACCGGGATCCGGCCCCTCGGCCTTCACGAACACGGCTTCGGCGCTCAAGGAGAGAGTCTGGCCGGCGCAATCGAGGACGAGCTCACACGCCTCGAGCTCGGCCACCCCCGAGGCGTCCGGGACGAAGGCACGCCCCTTGGAGAGCTGCTCTTCGTAGAAGCCGCGCAGCGCAGCGGCATCGGCAAGGCACATGACGACCGACGTCACGACGCCGCATCGTACCGCACCTCGGCGGCGTCAGACGGCGACGCTGATATCGTTGACCAGCGGCAGCCCGGCCTTGACCCAAGCCCGCGTGCCGCCGTTGAGGTTATAGATGCGCGAGAGCCCTTGGGCTGCCGCGATCCGCGCGGCGGTCTGGCTACGGACACCGGCAGCGCACACGAAGACGACTCCGTCGCGCTTCAGCTCGGTCTTCGGGTTGGACCGGAGCTGGTCGAGGGGGACCAGCCGGGCGCCGTCGATGTGGCCGTCGCACCACTCCGCGGGATCGCGGACATCCACGACTTCGACCTCGCCACGGGCGATGAGGTCCTGAGCTTGCTGGGGGGTGAGCGCAGCGATCATGCTGTCCAACATAACGGACGCCCGCGTCACTCGCAAGCCCATGTTCGCTCAATTGTGGGCCTGTGGCCCACCGCACGCCCCCCGGGGGCCGGGCGTTCAACGTCTACTATAGCGAACCGCCGGGGAACGTTAGGAAAGCGGCGGCGGGCTGGGGCGACCCGTCTGGAGGCGCCGGAGGGCGCCGTCGAGGGCATCGATGTCTTCGCGCGTGTTGTAGGGCGCCAGGGACGCCCGGACCGTGCTCTCCAGGCCAAAGCGCCGGAGAATGGGCTGCGCGCAGTGGTGGCCCGACCGCACGGCGATGCCCTCCTGGTCGAGCGCTGCGCCCACGTCTTCCGTGCGAACGCCATCGAGCACGAAGGACATGACCCCCGCCTTGTCCGGCGCAGTGCCGATCATCTTGAGCCCCGGCACCTGCACGAGCTTCTCCTCGGCATAGAGCCGCAGCTCATGCTCGTAGCGCTCGATGACGTCCAGCCCGATCGCCTGCACGTAGTCGATGGCCGCGCCGAGCCCCACCGCGTCGGCGATGCTGCCCGTCCCTGCCTCGAAGCGCCACGGCGCCCCCTGGTACGTCGTCTTCTCGAACGTCACGTCCTGGATCATATTTCCGCCGCCCTGCCACGGGGGCATCGTCTCGAGGAGCGACGACTTGCCAAAGACCGCGCCGATGCCCATCGGCGCGAAGATCTTGTGGCCGGAGAACGTGTAGAAATCGCAGTCGATCGCCTGCACGTCGACCGGCATGTGCGAGACGGCTTGCGCCCCGTCGACGTGCACCACCACACCATGGCGATGGGCCATCTCGACCATCTCGCGCACGGGAACGATGGTCCCGAGCGCGTTCGACACGTGGGGGATCGACACGATCCGCGTCTTGGGCCCGAGCAAACGCTCGTACTGCTCGAGGATGACCTGCCCGCGGTCGTCGACCGGCGCGACGCGCAAACGGGCACCTTTGAGGGCGCAGAGCTGCTGCCAGGGCACGATGTTGGCGTGATGCTCGAGCCACGTGATGACGATCTCGTCGCCCGCCGCCACGTGGCGATCGCCCCAGCTCTTGGCGACGAGATTGATCCCCTCGGTCGCGCCCCGCACGAACACGATGTCCTTGGGCGAGGGCGCGTGGAGTAGCCCACGGACCTTCTCGCGCGCGCTCTCGTACGCGTCGGTCGCGCGTGCCGCGAGCGTGTGGGCGGCCCGATGGACGTTGGAGTTCTCGTGCTCGTAGTAAGCCGAGATGCGATCGATGACGGCCTGCGGCTTCTGGGTGGTCGCGGCGTTGTCGAGCCACACGAGTGGCCGCCCGTGCACGCGCTCGCGCAGGATCGGGAAGTCGCGCTTGACGACGTTCGGGTCGAACGGGCGCGCGCTGGAGGCGACGTAGGGCACGACCTCGGGGCGATACTCGTTGGGAGCTGGCGACGGGGGCGCGGGCGCGAACGCGAGCTCGGGCGCAGAGCCGAACGCGGGCGCAGGCTCGAACGCGAACGCGGGCGCGGTCGCAGGCGCGAACGCAGGCGCAGGCGCGGGCGCAGGTGCGAACGCGGATCCCAACGCGGGCGCGGCCCCGAATGCAGGCGCAGACCCGAGCGCGGGCGCAGGCGCGAACTCGGGCGTGGGCGTGGGCGCGAACGCGGGCGTGGGCGCGACTGCGGGCGTGGGCGCGACTGCGGGCGTGGGCGCGATTGCGGGCGTGGGCGCGAACGGTGCCGACGCGGCTGCGGGCGGCGCGAACGGTGCGGGTGCGGGCGATGGGGGCGCGGAGGGCGCGGATACGGGCGTCGGCGCCAACGCCGGCGCGAATGCGGCGTGGGGAGGGCCCGCGAGGGCGAGAAAGTACAGGGGGCTTCCGGAGGCGTCTCGCGCCGGGGAGCCGAGCGCGTTCGGGCCCTGCGCGAGGGCGACCGGCGTCGTCCCCAGGCTGTCGGCGAGCATGGCCGGGGCCGTGCGTAAGCTAGCTTCGTCAGGCAGCGGGCTCGCGGCCAGCGGGGGACGGTGAACGATGCCGGGAATGGGCGGCGCGCTGACCGAAGGGGCCGCGCCACCCGCACCGACGGCGAGCGCGCTCGGGCCCGGCTTGGCCGGAGCGATCGGAACGGGCGCGCCGACAGGCGGCGACGGGCTGACCGCGGGCGGCGCGTTCAGGGCGGGGCCCGGCACTCCCGCGAAGTACGTGTTGGCGAGGCGTTGGATCTCCGTCGCGAGGGAGAGCGCGAACTCGTCGTTCGGCGCCCCTCCCGTCGGATCACTTGTAGTCATGGTACTTGCCGATATCGACTCCCTCGAGGACCGCGATGGCGTCGTCGGTCAGGACGGCGACGGAGCAGTACAGCGAGATGAGGTACTGCGCCGCGCCCCGCTGGTTGATGCCCATCAAGCGGACCGACAGGCTCGGAGCCGCCTCGCCGGGAAGGCCCGGCTGGAAGAGACCCACGACGCCACGCTTTTTCTCGCCCGTGCGCAGGAGCAGCACGCTCGTCGTGCCGTCGGCGCCGACCGGAAGCTTGTCCGACGGGATCAGCGGGATGCCGCGCCAGGTGACGAACGGGGAGCCGAAGAGCGTGACCGTGGGCGGCGGGACGCCGCGACGCGTGCACTCCCGCCCGAACGCCGCGATGGCCTTGGGGTGGGCGAGGAAGAACGCGGGCTCCTTCCACACTTTGGTGATGAGCTCATCGAAGTCGTCCGGCGTGGGGGCGCCCTTGCGCGTGGTCACCTTTTGCGAAGGGATGACGTGGCTGAAGAGGCCATAGTTGGCGTTGTTGAGGATCTCGTTCTCCTGCCGCTCCTTGACCATCTCGATGAGCACGGCCAGCTGCTCGCGCACCTGATCCATCGGGCTGCGGTAGAGGTCCGAGATGCGCGTCTGCACCTCGATGGTCGTCGTCACGGTGCTCAGCGTGTACTCGCGCGGCTGCTCTTCGTAATCGACGAAGGCCGACGGGATGTCCTTGCTGTCGCTCGGGCTGCACTCGATGCGGATGTCGTCCGCCTTGCCCTCTTTGACCTTGTTCACCCGATAGGTGCCCGCCTCGAGCGGAACCCACGGGAGAAGGCTGACGACCCAGCGGGGCGTGACGCCGATCCACTGCGGCGGGGTCTTCGTGGTGTTGGCAAGCTGCCTCGCGGCTTCTGCGCCCAGCGTCTTGTGAACCTCGGCCATGGTCGATGCACCTCCGGCTCGACGGAACCGAGGCACAGACCTCGTCGCGTCGTGGCGCCCTCAGTTACATCGACCGATGCTGCTCATTCAACGCTTTTATAGTGGACGAACCATTTCAAGAGATGCCGGCGATTGTGAAGGTTGGTTTCCAACTCGACACGCGCTCGATACAGCTCAGTACGGCCGCGCTGGGCCGGTGTTGCCTCGCGTCAAGGCGTGATGGGCTCGCCCTGGCCCTTCTGAGGAGGCGGTCGTTCTTCGAACCCCGCGAGCGTCTCATTGATCCAAAGGATCGACGGATCGTCGAGGTTCCGGTCGAAGTCGAACCGCGCGCGGCGGGGCATACCGTCCTTTTGCAGTTGCAGTACGGTCACCTTGATCCCTCGAATTTGGACGACGTCGCCCGCGTGGAGGGTGCCGTCGTTCGGCCGGAACACTTCGCTCGGGTCCATTTTGAAGAGGGGCTTCGGGCTCGCCACGAGTTCGAGAGACTGCTCGCCCGTCCGAAGGACAAGAACGTGGTCGGCCTCGTAGCTGAGCACGTGCCAAGGCAGCTCCAGATCGCCCATCGTGGAGGGGGTGAAGAGCACGGTGCCGATCGTCTCGGCGCGCAGGACGATGACCTCGGACTTGCCGGCAGCGCGTTCTCGCGCCCAGTCGATGCGGCTGTTCATCAGGGCGCCCACCGCGCTCGCGAGCCGCGTGTTGACAAGCCCGTGATACGGGGCCGCGACGAAGTGAATGAATGCGAGGCCGAGCGCCACGAGCGAGGTCAGCTCGCCGAGACCGCGCCGCTCGGGGGGATGCGCCGGGAACCATGCTTCGGTGAGGACGAGGGAGACGACGGCGCCGATGCCGATCATGGGCACGCCGAGAAGGCGCGCGGACGCGATCACCGCGAGCACCGGCACGATCGCGAGCACGGACCCGAGCAGCAGCCAGGCCGCGTCGAGGCGAAAGGATGCCGGCATCACGCGGAAGGTGCGGACGATCGCCGCGGCGAGCAAAGGGATCGCCACCGCCATCGTGATCGCGATGACCGACCACGGCTCGGCGACGAGGCGGATGTCGTCGGAGCCGAGCCACCCGGTGCAGAGCAGGATAGCAAAGCGCCGGAACGCGCCCTCGATGAACCCCGGAAAGTCCCAGAACGGATCGAAGTACAGGCCGCCGGAGCGCACTCCGTAGTGGAGCGCGGCCCGCAGCGCGAGATACGCCGCCGCGGGAAGCGCGAAGGGCGCAGCCCCGAGGACGCGGCGGACGAACGAGTCGCGCGTTCCGACGAGCTCGAAGGCGGCGACGTACCCGGCAAAGCACAGCGAATACTCCCCCGCCGCCATGGCGAGGGCGAAGAGGGCGAAACTTGTCGCGCCGTGCCGCGCGCTGCCTTCGCGCCGCCAGCGGACGTAGACGATGAGGCCCGCCAGGCCGAGCACCTGGGAGATGAACACCTCGCGGTTGGCGACCCAGACGAGCGGGATGACGTGGCAGGGCGACGCCGCGAAGATGACGCACGCGATGCGCGCGACCCCCCGGTTGAAGAGCCGCGCGAGGAGCAGGTAGACGAGCGCCGATGCGCCCGCCCACCAGAGCATGTTCTCGATGTGGCCCCAAAGGACGGCGCTCGGCGCGATCCGGTACTCGACGTCGAGGAGCAAACTGGAGAGCGGGCGGAAAAAGCGCACGACCAGATGCGGGTGCGTCCACCACGGCAAGACGCCCCGGTCGACGAGCTCCTGGCGGTTCGTGTCGTCGACGAAGTCGTAGAGCGCAAAGAGGCCGCGGTCGCCCGGCGGGTAGATCCCCTGGGCCATGTCGCGCTGGGCGAAGTCGTCGATGGTGTACGGCGCGAAGAGCGAGGGCAGGTGCACCAGGAACGCGAAAGCGAGGGCCAGCCCGAACAGCCAGGTGGAGAGCGCGCGGCTGCGGCTGCCGTCCGCCCTCACCGTCTCGGAGGGCGACGAGATCGCGGACGCGCTCACGTCGCGCTCGCGAGCCGATCCCGGATCCGCAAGAACGGCTTCTCGACGGCGAGATGGATCACGTACGAGACGCCCAGCGAAACGAGAAACAGCGCGACGACCGAGGCCGGCCAGACGGCGACCATCGGCCAGCCTCGATTGCGAAAGAGCGACGCGGCCACGGGCGACAAGACGCGGTCGTAGAGCGGCAGATGCACGAGGTACACCCCGTAACCGAGCGTGGCCACCTTGCGGAAGACTGGCAGCGACAGGGCGCGCTGCGTCCAGCCCGGGCCGCCGTTGAGCAGGAGCAACGTCCATGCAAAATACATGATGCTCGTGAGGGTGCCCCACGAGACCACGTGCATGATCCCCACGCCCCACGGACCGAGCAGGTACGGTTGCATCAGCAGCCACAGGCAGGTGAGGCCCACGAATCCGAGCAGAGCGCGCGGAAACGGCCGCTCGAGCCAGCGCGCGATCGGCGCGCCCCAGCGGCGCTGCACGTAGGCCAGGGCCACGCCCGCGATGAGCGTGTCGAACCGAGCGTGCGTCTTGTAATAAAGGTGGTCGTACTGCGCCATCTCGTTCCAGTAGGGGTGCGGGAGGTACAGGGCGAAGCGGACGACGAGGGCCGAGATCCACAGGCCGCCGAGGAGCGTGAGGCGCGCCCGGTCGCTGCGGAACCTGTAGAGCAGCAGCAAGAGGAACGGCACCGTGAGATAGAACTGTTCCTCGAGCGCGAGTGACCAGCCCCACGGCATGACGAGGTCCCCGGGCCAGAGCGGGTGGCCGCCGTAGTTGGTGAGGTACGCATACTCGAACCAAAGGTGGTGGCGCTGCGCGGACGTGAGCGGCCCGATCGCGGCGAGGATCGTGAGCACGACGTAATACGGCGGGAAGGTGCGGAACGCGCGGCGCAGGTAAAAGCGGCGCAGATTCGCGGTACCGGACGACGCGACCGAGTGCAAAAGGATCGATCCGATGAGAAAGCCGCTGAGGACGAAGAACAGGTCCATGCCGAAGAACACGTCGAACGACGTGGCGCTCCACCCGTCGTCGACCGGGAGCTCGCGCGAATTTCTGAGCACCATCGTCACGTGGTACTGCACGATCGACACGATCCCGAGCACGCGCAGGCCGTGAAGGGCCGGGTAGCGGTTGTCGAGGAGATCGAGCTCGAAGAAGGGGCGCCGGACCGCGGGCTCGGCGCGCGGAACCGCGATCGTGGCGGACATGCCGTGGGCGCGAGGATACGACAGGTCGGGCCTGGCCGTGACACGGACTGGGGCGCGCGTCGCCCATTTGAAACGCGGCTGCTCTTCCGTTACTCACGTTCAGCCCGGAGCCCTTGCCGAATGGTCACCCGCTCGCCGCAAACCCGAGGACGCCGATGCCTGGCCGCCGTCCTGGCCGCCGCCTGCTCGGCCTGCGCGGGCAACAGCGCCGGGGCGCGCGATCCGCACGACGCCGACTCGACCGCCTCCACGAGCGCCTCCACGAGCGCGCCCCCTCGGCACGACGGCCGCGCCACGCGACGCACGCTCGGGTGGGTCAGCCTCGCGGTGGGGGCCGAGGCGGCGATTGCGGCGCTCGTCACCTCGGGCATGCTGGTGCACGAGAAGAGCGTCCTCGACGCCCAGTGCAACGCGCAGAAACAATGCTCCTCCAGCGGGGTCGACGCCGCGGGGGCCATCTCGACGCTCACGCCGTGGAACACGGGAACGTGGATCATGACCGTGGCGGGGCTCGGGGCGGGAACCGCCTTGCTCCTGACGAGCCACCCCGACGCTCCCGCCAGCACCGCCATCACGCTGACCCCCGAGGGCTCGGGCGCGGGCCTGGGACTGCGGAGTCGGTTTTGACGCAAAGGCGGCCCTCGACCCGCGTCACACCTTGGGCGTTCGCGCTGTGGGCGATCGCGGGTGGGTCGGGCTGCCAGCTCTTCATGAACCTCGACGTCGACGGCTATGACGCGGCGCCCGAGCCGTCGGATGCGGCGTGCCCGGGCGAAGCCTCCGCGTGCGTCTCCGTCGGTTGCATCTCGAGCGCGAACTGCGCCGCGGGCCAGATTTGCTGCCTGAGCATGGCGCCTTCCGGCCCGCAGGTCGCCGCGACGGCGTGCCAGACGGGCCCCTGCGCGAGCGAATTTCAGCTCTGTCAGTCGAGCGCCGAGTGCGGGAGCTCCATCTCGTGCACGCCCTGCACGGTGGGGGGCATCTCCGTCTCGGTCTGCGACTCCACGCTCGCTTCGTTCGCCTGCCACTCACCCTGAGGGCCCGGGCGGGCTATGCTGGATGCGGGCGACGGGGGTTTGCCCGCCATGCAACGGACGCGAGCTTCGCACTCTACGCACGCAACCGCTGGCCGCATCGTGGCGATCTTCGCCATGGCCGCCGCGGCGTGGACGGGGTGCACCCTCGTGCCGCAGACGCTCCCGCCGGAGAACGGCCTGGGGGCGGGCTCGGTCCCGACGGCCAACGAGGACGACGCGGCGGCCCTCGTCCTGGCCGATGCGTCGGTGGGCGCGTCGAGCAGCGGCGGCGATTTCGGGAGCACCGGCTCGGGTGGCGGCAGCGGCGGCGGTGAGTCGGCGGTGAACGGAGGCAGCGCCAGCGACGCGGCTGCCACGTTCGCGCCGGCGTCCGACGCGGCTGCCTCCGACGACGCGGCCGCCGAGGCCGACGCCGGCGTTGCCGCCGAGGCGGGGTCCGCGGGCGACGCAGGCGCGATTGGAAACCCGGAGCTCGATGGCGCGATTGGCGATGCGGAGCCCGACGCGGCAAGCCCCGCATTTCCCGATAGCGGCGACAATTTCAACGACGCTTCACCGGCAGACGCGAGCGACGACGTCTCTCTCGAATAACGATTCTGCCCACTCGCGCGAGCGCCCGAAGAGCGCTCTGCTAGAGCGAGGACCATGAAAAAGGCGTTCGTCGTTGCGATTGCCCTTGCCGCGGCCGTCCTCGCGCCGGCGCAGGCGAGAGCGCATTTCACGATGGACTACCCACCGCAGTGGATCGAGCAGCAGGACACGCTCGGCGATCCGCAAAAGATCGCGCCCTGCGGCGTCGACTCCACGGTCACGTACACGACGACCAACACCGTCACCACGTACGCTCCCGGGCAGACGATCACGCTGCAGTGGACCGAGACGGTGGCGCACGACGGCTGGTTCCGCATCGCGCTCTCCTACGCGAACCGCACCGACCTCACCGATCCCCCGTACTCGGCCAACGCCCTGGGCCTCTCCACCGACGCCGGAATCGAAAATCCGCCGATTCCCCCGGTGCTGGTCGACGGCCTCTATCCCCACTTGGCGGCCGACATCACGGTGCCCAAGCAATACACCTACGCCCTCACGCTGCCCCAGACGCCGTGCACCAAGTG